>Ga0256404_1001589_pt1 | contig 53889 bp, 44 predicted proteins | sample RumenRJG_01DNA_FD_185990 | JGI IMG/M metagenome (GOLD analysis project Ga0256404, IMG submission 185990) | Bovine rumen microbial communities from Lethbridge, Alberta, Canada - RJG_01 | ecosystem: Host-associated > Mammals > Digestive system > Stomach > Rumen | place: Canada: Alberta | collected... | reverse complement strand
GAAGCCGCAAAGACATTGAGCAAAATAAGCCAGGACCGCTGGCGCTGGATCATGCAGGGCCGCATCGAGGGCGAAAAGCGCGATTACATCACAGGCATCAACGCCGCCAAGCGCGAGGGCCGGGAAGAAGGTGCAAAAGCAACCGCAATTGCCAATGCGAAGAATTTACTAAAAAAATCTAAGTTGCCACCAGAATTGATAGCCGACTGTTGCTCGCTGTCTTTGGAGCAGGTACTTGCGCTTAAAAAGGAAATTGACAAGAAACCTCGCCCGGAGTGAGGATGGAATCATGGAAGCCGCAAAGACATTGAGCAAAATAAGCCAGGACCGCTGGCGCTGGATCATGCAGGGCCGCATCGAGGGCGAAAAGCGCGATTACATCACAGGCATAAACGCCGCCAAGCGCGAAGGCCGGGAAGAAGGTGCAAAAGCAAATGCTATAGCCAATGCGAAGAGTTTGTATGCAAATGGGGTTTCTGTTGAAATTATCGCGAAGTCTTTGGGGATGAGCGAGGATGAAGTCAACGGGATTGTTTTAGAAGCTGCCGGCTCAAAATAAGATAACAGAATTTTCAAATGCAATCTGAAAATTCTTGAAAACCGTTTCGCTCAGTTCTTCAAGGTTGATTTTTCGGAGTTCACAGGCTTTCCAGTAGACTTTTTTGATGTCGGTGGGGAATGTTTCGGTCTCACCTTTGAGAGTCTGGTAGGGAGCGTCGGTTTCAAAAAGGAGATTTTGGAGCGGGAGATTTTGAACGCAGTCGATTGAGGCCTTTTTACCGTTCAGTATGGGCTTTCCAAAAGAAAAAAATGCGTTGATTCCGTGATTTGTAAGCGACTGTGCTTCCCGAAAAGTTCCCGGAAAAGAATGAAAGACCACTGCCGGAATTTTTTTAAGCTGTCGCGAATATGTAAAGATTTTTTCGATTGATTTCCGAAGATGCAGGACAAGCGGAAGATTGTATTTTTGAGCAAGGAAAAGCTGTTCGTTAAAGACGGTTTCTTGTTCCGCGGCGGTGGATTTGAACTCCGGGGTAAAAAAATCAAAGCCGCACTCGCCTATAGCGATGATTTTTTTGTCGATAATCAGATTTTCCATGTAAGAAAGCTCTTCTTCGATGAGAGATTTATTTTTCAATAATGGTGCCTGAGGGTGAATTCCGTAAGTGGCGAAAACGTAAGGTAGCGAGCGACCCGAAGGGTCAAAACTTGCGAGGCGAGTTTTGAACGAGTCTTGGCAAAATCTGTGATTTTGCCAGGGTGTCCCATCTATGAGCTGCTCGTTTGCGGTAGGTAGCGAGCGACCCGAAGGGACAAAACTTGCGAGGCAAGTTTTGAGCGAGTCTCGGTAAAATCTGTGATTTTGCCGCGGTGCCCCATCAATAAACTGCTCGTTTGCGGTAGGTAGCGAGCGACCCGAAGGGACAAAACTTGCGAGGCAAGTTTTGAGCGAGTCTCGGTAAAATCTGTGATTTTGCCGCGGTGTCCCATCTATGAGCTGCTCTTTTGCGGTAGGGATAGTAGCACCGCCGGAGGCGTTCCGTAGCGAAGCGGAGGAATGGAGCGAATAGCGAAAGTGCGGATAGCCCGACCTGCCTGAAGGCAGGTACCGCCCTAATGATTCAAATTCTTCTTTTGAATGGCAGGAACTGGCGCAGAAATATTGCTCGTCAGGCTCGAAAAGAGGCTCTTTTGAGTGAGAAAGATGGATATGGGCGTCGCAGTATCTTGTCAAAATTGCTCCAATTGTCTAAAATTCAACTTAAATTGGTTCTTTTCAAATGAAAAAATGCTAAAACTTTTTTTTAGTATACCGAAAATATAAATGTAGGGCATCACCCTGCGATAAAATTTGAAAAGTTTGTCCAATTTTGGGCTGGGAGATTACTATGGGAACATACACACTTAAAAGTATTGGAAGCAATTCAGATTACATGACTGTCGTTCGCGAGATGGATGACGGATATGTTGTTCGCATCGTTCGTGACAAGGACGGCTATGATGATGTTACGACCGACTATATCAGCAAGGCACTTTTTGAGAGCTGTGTACGTACCGGCTATCTTACAAAAGTCGCAGAAGCTGAAAAAATGGTGGCTAACGCTTAAGAAATATCATCTAACATAACAAAAAAGACTGGCTCCCGTCGGAAACCTGTCCCGAACATCGCAGTGAACATAGACATCCATGTCTTGACGAGTTTTTGACAAGCAAAAACTCGCGGGTCAACTAGCTTTTCGCCACCTCCATGTGGCAAATATACTCGATAATAAAAAAATCGTCTTGCTTAAACAGTTTGACGATTTTTTTCTTTCTTATGGAAGTTACCAGTTTTTTCAGCTTCTTAAACTGGCATAGGATGTGAAGCGTTTTCCACTTTCAGTTTTCCGTTTCCACAATCTTACAGGCTGCCTGGAATCGCTCTTCTACGTCCATGACTTGGGGGAGCCAGTGGATTTTTATGCCGTTTTTTTCCATGCAGCGGAACCAGGTTTCCTGGCGTTTGGCGAACTGACCGATTGCAATTTGCAGAAGTTCGCGCATCTCTTCCTTTGATTTGTATTTTCCCTGAAGATAATCGCTAACAAAACGGTATTCAAGGCCCAAAGCCTCAAGGCGGCTCCATTCGGCTCCATTTTCGCTTTTGTGTGCGTGCAAGCTCTCAACTTCTTCGATCAGGCCATCTTCCATGCGGTCGGCCAGTCGCTTGGCGATTCTGCTTCGTACAAGCGCGCGGTCGAGAGTCGTTCCGATTACGAGTGGGTTCAATTGCGGGCGGGATGCACGTAGCTTTTGGCGCGCGATTCTGCATTCTTCTGAAATGTTGAAGCGGTTTATGAGGATTGATTTTATCATTCGCTCTTTGTCACCGAATTCGGAAGTATTGTGAAGTTTTTCTTTTTCATTTATGAGAATCTGCTTGAGTTCTTCTTCTGTCTTTGTCGCCAGGACTTCCCTCTCGCCCGGCTTTTCAACAAAGGGAATCATGTCGTAACCACGAAGGATTGAGTCGAGGTACATTCCCGTGCCACCAACGCAAACAGGAAGCTTTCCGCGGCTCGTGATGTCGGAAAAAGCCTTGTAAAAATCTTCCTGAAAGTCAAAAAGATTGTATTCGCGGTTGAGGTCGCAGACATCTATGAGGTGGTATGGAATTTGCCTGCCGTTCAAAGTGTAGTCGGCCAAATCTTTGCCGCTTCCGATATCAAGGCCTTTGTAAACCTGACGAGAATCTGCGCTGATAATCTCACCATTGAACTTGTCGGCGAGCCGGACACCGATTGCGGTTTTGCCCACAGCGGTTGGTCCGATTACGAAAATGCAATTATATGACACGGCACACCGCACATTTAAGGTATTCTGACTTCGGATAGCCCAAAAGAACCGGATGGTCCGGGCCGGCCCCGAATTTTGCGAGAACCTGAACGCGTTTTTTAGAGTCCTCGGCGGCTTTCATTACCATGCCGTAGAAATGCTCTGAGTCAAAGAAGTATGAGCATGAGCAGGTTACGAGAATTCCGTTGGGATTTAAAAGACGCATTGCACGAAGGTTGATTTCCTTGTAGCCGCCGTAAGCCTTTTCGATATTCTTGGCTGTTTTGGTGAATGCAGGCGGATCGAGGATAATAAGATCGAATTTTTCACCGTTCTTTTCATATTCTTTGAGAAGGTCAAAGACATCGGCACAAACGGCCTTCATTTTGGAACCAGCTTTGTTAAGCTCGATATTTTTATTCACAAGCTCCACGGCTTCAGGAGAGATGTCTACGGAAATTACTTCTTTGGCACCGCCCTTCACCGCGTTGAGACCGAAAGCTCCCGTGTGGGTGAATGTGTCCAAAACACGCTTGCCCTCACAAAGACCCGCAACATAGCGGCGGTTGTCTTTCTGGTCAAGAAAATAGCCTGTCTTCTGACCGTTTGCAAGATCAACTTCAATCAGAACGTCGTTCTCGCGGATGACGATTTTTTCTTCGCGGACTTCGCCTTCCCAGCATGAGCGGAGAGAAAGCCCTTCCTTCTCGCGGCTCGGCGCATCGCTTTTTTCGTAAATTGCATAAGGCTTGATGATTTTTCGCAAGCTGTGCAAAATCTCCTTTCGGAAAACTTCGCAGCTCAGAGTCGAGAACTGAATTACAAGGTAAACATTTTTATTTACATCGCAAAAACGCTCAACGATAAGGCCGGGGATAAAATCAGCCTCTCCGTAAACAAGACGGTATGAATCTTTGATATTGTAATGAAGTTTTCGCAAATCGTAAGCGGCCTGAATCTTTGCGTCGTAGAAAGCCTGTGGGTCTGCCATAATCTGATCGGCGTGCTCGCCACCAATCATACGAACGGTGATTTTTGACTTTTTGTTGATTACACCGCTTCCCAAAAATGCGCCCGCGTTGGCAAAAACTTCGACAACAGAACCGTCGTTAACTTCGCACTCGGCAAGGGATGTTTGCTTTACACCTTCCGGAGAATCATATTTTACATGGGAAATCTCATTGTCAAAAACCCATGGAAAGCCCTGCTTAAGTTCGGCTTCTTCTTTTTTGTTTAGAAAAATTCTTGCGTACATAAATAGATTATATAGTTTTTTGGGACAATAAAACAACAGGGCGGGCAAAAAATTTAAACGTCAAGGGCCGCAATAGTGTTTTTAACTTCCTCAGTTCCTGACCGAAGCCGTTCAGCCGCATCACTCACTGCTTTTTGGGCTTCACGCATTTGCGAAATGGACTGCAAAAGCATTTCACCTTCACTATTTTGCTCAGAAACAGCTTTTCTCACCTGAGTTTCCTGAGATTTTACCTGCATGGAAAGTGATACAATATTGCTGAATTCGCCTGAAACTTCATCAGTTTTTTGTGTTGCCTTGTCAATCAATGACTTCATGTTTTTGAGAACTTCATCAATTGCCTTTGTCTGCTTGCTTGAGTCTTCGGCAAGTTTCCTGATTTCAGAAGCAACGACTGCAAACCCCTTGCCGGACTCCCCCGCGTGACTTGCCTCAATGGCTGCATTCATGGACAGCAAATTGGTCTCGGCTGCAATTGACTCAATCATCTTGCTCATTTCAAGCAATCCTGAAGAATTATCTTCAATCTGGCGGACAATTTTGGTAACATCAGTAAGACTTGCCTGACCGACATTTGTAGCATGTTCAAGCTCACTTACAGCCGCAAAATTTTTTTCGAGAATGGCATTTATTGAACCAATTTTACCAATCATATCTTCGACAGCACCAGAAGATGAGTTTACATTCGTTGTCAGTGTACTTGTCATATCAACAAGAGATTTAACGTCTGTTTCTGACTGGTCGATACAAGCAAGACTCTTTTCAGTCACCTTGCTGATAGACTGCTTGATTTCGTTCCTAAACTCCTTTGTCATTTCATGCATGACATAGTAGCTGCAATGCTCCATTTTGTTCACGCCGTTATAAATTGCCTTTGCCATTTCGCGACATGAAGAATAACCGCAAGCCCGGCAATTAAGCAGATCCTTTTCTTCATATTTGCCCATTGCATGAAAAATACGAGTTATCTCTGCTTCATCAGGCTCTTTGAGATTGCGAAGGGAAGCACTTCTATCAGTGTAAGTCCGTGTATAAAGATTCTCCTTCCAGAATTTATTAATTACAGAATCAAGTTTTTTGAGGGAGCGCCTGTTAATTTTATCATTTCCGATTTTCCATTGGGCAGAACGCTCGTCCTTACGCTTTTCGATGTATTCCTCAAGCTCATCTCGCGGCAAAGCCTGATTATCAGTGCCGGCACCACAGTTACAGCCTTTACCGCAGTTCAAGCAATCAATCAACTGAAAACGCGGGGTTTTGCCATTTTTGATATCATTGGCAAGTTCCTCAAAATATTCATAGACTTCGGGGGCACCTTCGATTTTTCGTGTTTTTTTACTGATTCCAGGAACAAAACGCTCGGCAGTACGCATCAAACCGCCTGGTGTAGAATAAAGAACACCCCGCTCAGCAAGAGGATTGTCATAAGGTTCTTTTTTGAAGGAAGCTAGATTTATGCCATGGGATTTAAAATATGCAGACAAAGAATGCATCGTTACGTTGAAATCGCCAAGACCATTTTCATCAAATTCATGACGCTTTGCATAACAAGGGGAAACAACAGCAACCTTACATGACGCATACTGGGGATAAAATGCCTTAATCATGGCAATTGTATGAGCCATAGGACTGTCTGCAGGAGAAAGATATTTTAGCATTTCCGGGTGATAAAGCTCAAACCAGGTGACAATGGCTGGACATGGCTGCGCAATTACAAGCTTGGGATTATTGCGCTTGATATGCTCCACATAAGATTTTGTGGTAAGCTCCGCACCAAAACTTACATCAAAAACAGCTTTTACGCCGATTGATTTGAGCCAGCCGTTAAGTTCAAGATCCTTTCCACGGAAATGAGCTGCAACGGCAGGTGCTACTATGGCAACGACAGGTTCTCGATTTTTAAGAGCTGAAAAGAAAGAATCAGTATCATCGATGCCATAACGAGCACCATGATTACAGGCTTCTATACAGGCACCACACCCCAGACAAAGTTCATGATTTATCTTAACGTAATCACCAGAACCATCATTGCAGAATTTTGAAGGACAAACTACAATACAACGATGACAGTTAACACACTTGTCTTTATCAACAAAAATGACGGGCTTAAGTTCTTTCATGATGTACGACACCTCAAGACTATTCTAAGCCACTTTTAAGAATAAATCAAGTAATATAAAGAACTTTGTCAGCTTTTCTTTCTTCCCTCAAACACTGTGTTCTAAGCACTTTAAAAGTCTAAAATCCATAACCCGCTTCTTCTTCTTTTTTTGCAGGTTGGAAAATCTGAGTCATAACTTCCATGGCCTGACGGACCGGAATGAATGTGATTCCTTTTTTGACATGCTCAGGAATGTCGTCCAAGTCACGCTCGTTTGCCTTCGGAATGAAGATTGTCTTGATTCCGTTGCGGCGTGCGGCAACAGTCTTCTCACGCAAGCCTCCGATCGGCATTACGGCACCTGTCAAGTCAAGCTCGCCTGTCATCGCAACATTAGGCTTAATCGGGCGGCCAGTCAAAAGTGACATGAGCGTTGTTGCCATTGTGATTCCGGCAGAAGGACCGTCTTTTGGAGTTGCACCTTCAGGGATATGAAGATGAATTGTGTTCCGCTCGAACCACTGGGCTTTCTTGATATTGTGCTCAATGGCATACTGTTTGACCCAGTTCATGGCAATCTGAGCAGATTCTTTCATTACATCGCCCATCTGACCTGTGAGCTGCAAGCCACCCTTGTCACTTGGGAATGTGATTGACTCAATGAGAAGCGTGTCGCCGCCCATGCTGGTCCATGCAAGTCCGATTGCCGTTCCAGGCCTGTCAGCCTTTTTGATTTCGCTTTCGTCAAAGACAGGTTTTCCGAGATATTTGTCCAAATCTGGCGCGTCAATTACGAAAGACTCTTTTTTGAGCGAACCAATTTCCTCGTCAGTGATGGCTTTCGTTACGCTTCCGAGTTTTTTGCTCTCCGGGGCGATTCCTGTGAGAATCTGCGTAATCAGCTTACGATGGATTTTATCGATGCACTTTTCGTAGTGGCGTACACCAGCTTCACGGGCATATTCCTCAGCGATTCGGAGCAACGCTTCTTTTGTATATTTGACCTGAGTTTTTGCAAGGCCGTTCTTCACGAGATTCTTCGGAACGAGGTATTTTTTTGCAATCTCAAGCTTTTCCTGATCGATGTAGCCCGGAATCGAGATTATTTCGGCACGGTCCAAAAGCGGCTCAGGGATTTTGTCCAAAGTATTGGCCGTGAGAATGAAGAAAACATTTGAAACATCAAAAGGCAAATCCAAATAGCTGTCGCGGAAACTCACATTCTGCTCAGGGTCCAGAACTTCAAGCAAAGCCGAAGCCGGGTCGCCGCCAGAATAGCTCGCACCCATTTTGTCAACCTCATCAATCAAAAAGACAGGAGACTTTGTTTTGGCAATTTTGAGGCCCTGGAGAATTTTACCTGGCATGGCTCCGACATAAGTGCGCCTGTGCCCTTTGATTTCGGCCTCGTCACGCATACCGCCGACAGAGAACCGGTAGAAAGGCTTGTTCATGGCCTCTGCGATTGAGTGACCGATTGAAGTTTTGCCTACGCCCGGAGGCCCCACAAGAATCATGATCGAGCCTTTGTTGTCGTTCTTGAGTTTTCGGACGGCAAGGTATTCCATGATTCGCTTTTTAACATCATCAAGACCATAGTGGTCACGTTCCAGAATCTTCGCAGCCTTTGCCAGATCATAATTTTCTTTGGAATCGTCCTTCCAAGGCAAAGTGCAGATAAGCTCCAGATAATTTCGTGAGACAAAATATTCGGAAGAACTTGGATCCATGAGCTTGAACTTTTCAAGCTCGTTCTCAACAGACTCAAGAATTTCGCCCTCAAATTCAAAGTCAGCGATACGGGCCTTGAACTTCTGATAGTCAGAGCCATCCTCGCCCACTCCAAGCTCATCCTGAATCATCTTCATTTCTTCGCGGAGGAAGTATTCACGCTGATTTTTCTCAAAGTTTTCGTTGAGCTCATTCTGGATTTTCTTCTGGATACGGAGCAAATCCTGATCTTTTTTAATGTAGACCAAAACCTGTTCCATTCGTGCGCGGACATTCGTTTCTTCGAGGACTTTCTGCTGCTCTTCCTTATCGACATTCAAAACCGAAGCCACAAAGTCCGCGATTTTGCCAGGATTGTCAATATTGACCATGTTGAGGCGCATTTCCTCGCTGAAAAGAGGATTGTTCTCGCTGATTTCCTTCATTTCGCTGATGAGAGCACGCGTGAGAGCCTTGACCTCGAAGGTGTCAAATTCTTCGTCCTCAAGATACTCAACCGCAGCAACAATCGGGCCCTGCGCATTCAAAGTCTTTCGGATTCTGAACCTTTTAATTGAAGAAATAAATATGTTCAGCCCGCCGTCAGGAAGGTTGATTTTTCGGACAATCCGTGCGACAGTTCCAACGGAGTACAAGTCTTTGATTGTCGGAGCTTTGTCACCGTCTTTTGGATCATCATCTTTGAGCATGACAAGACCGATAAACCCGTCGGCATCGTAAGCACTTTCAATCGTCTTGGTATCATCGCCGGAATTAATCATAATCGGCGTGAAAATACCAGGGAACATCGGATGCCCCGCCATCGGAATAATGTTCAGCTTTGGCGGCAGGAAATCCTCAATCGGGAGAATCTGGGCATCCTCCCCCAAATCTTTGACTGAGACTTTCCGGGTGCGCCTGGCCTTTTTTTTGGCAGGCTCCCCTTCTTCGATAGGAGCTTCAGTCTCAGCCGACTCATTCTTTTCAATATCATCAGAAGCAGGCAAATCATCAAGATTCACATCAACATCAAAATTATCTTTCATAAAATCCTTAAAAGCCTTCTTAGAATTATCTATATTCTCACTGTTCTCGCCGCCGTTTTTGTTTTCAACAGCCTCATCGAGTTCAGGATTCACATTATTTGAGTCATCATGTTTGTTCATAATATAAATATAATGGAAAGAAAGCGTATCGGCAATAAAAAGTTAGGGATTAAAAATTAGCAATTCAAAGTTTGTAGCCGCCTCTATGCGGCATCACTTTTATCGTTCAAGTCCAGCATTTTGGGACATCCATGTCCTGACAAGTTTTGCAAGCAAAACTTGCGGGCTTTTCCGGCTCAGGCCCGCCTCCATGCGGGAACCGGCTTATTTTTCCAATCCGGCATTTACGAAGAGTGTGTCCTGGTACCAGTCGATTATCATGCTGAATTCCTTTAGCTTGTAGCCTTTGCATTCGGCGTGAATTTTCATTACTTTGCCACTCACAAGCTCTTTTGGCGGAACCTGAGAAAATGGCACATATCTTCCATTGTATAACACGGTGAATTCTGTCTTGCTGGTGAGAAGCTCACCTGTCTCTGCATCAAAAGCACGAGTCTGCACCGTTACCTGACGTTTTACTTTCTGAAGATTGTCAAAGTTGAGGTTCACGCAGTCACCGTTCACGGCAAAACTTGACCACATCACGTAGGAACCAATCAGAACCTTCACGCGATAAAGTCCGTCTTTCAAATAAACAGGCTTAATCGTAAGATATTTTATGTTCTGTGCAGAAGACGTTGAAATCCTCTTTCCGCTCTTGCTTCTCGTAACGATTCCCTCGCTGGTCTTGAAATCACGGCGGCTGCCCTGCACTTCCGGCAAATCAGGATCGCTTTCGTCAAAGAAATATGCCTTGACCGGGATGTCCATTCCGTAGATGTTGTTCTGAACGCCCGCAACCGGAGTCACAAGATTCAAAGTAACAGGCTTATACCAGGGACTTAAAATCGAGGCGTGGAAAATGCCTGCGTTCCATGCATACATTCCTATCGAGAACAAAGCCACAGCCGCAAGCGCATAGCTCGTAATCTTCACGCCAAGTCGACTTTTTTTTTCAAATTCTGGAATCATGAACTGATTTTTTGCAAGGATAATCTGCGCGAGCGAGATTCGGATTGTATGCGTGTCATAGTCGCGTAGATAACGCTTGATAATTTTAATTACCGAATCAATAGACTTGTAACGCTTGTCCGGGTTGCCTTTGAGCATTTTTTTTATCATGCGGCAGATTACCGGCGGAATGGAACGGTCAATCTTACGCGGGTTGATGTACTTGCCTTTCCTGATCTTCTGCAGGTTCTCCTCGCTGATTGTTGAGTCAAAAGGCTTGCTTCCGGTGAGCATTTCATAAAGCATAACGCCCATGGAATAAATGTCGGCCCGGTTGTCCACGGAGCGGGAATCCATAATCTGCTCAGGGCTCATGTAGGCAGGAGTTCCCAAAGTAACGCCAGTCTGTGTGACGTCGCCCGCAACCTTCGTGACAATCCGCTCTGATTTTGTGACCGCAATTTCCTCGATGTCGTCGCTGGCGGCAATTCCAAAATCCGCAAGCTTAACTTCGGCACGGCGGCTGATTAAAATGTTTCCGGGCTTGATGTCACGATGGACGATTCCACGCGCATGAGCAAATTTGAGCGCGTAGCAGGCATCCAAAAATACGAGAAGCGACAGTTCCGTTCCGAGCGACACCTGTTTTTCAATAACCTGGGCAAGAGAAAGGCCGTCAACGAATTCTTCTACTATATAATGGCTGTTTCCTTCGACGAAATAATCAAAAAGATGCACGATGTACGGGCTCTGCATGTCGAGCAGAATCTGAGCCTCACGCTTGAACCGCTCCCGAATCGTTGCGTTGCCCTTAATCGTAAGTTTTTTGAGAATGACCATGCGCTTTAGAGTCGGATGCACGGCCTTGTAAACAGCCCCCATTCCGCCCTTAGCGACCAGACCCATAATGCGATACTTACCAATCATCTGAGGAACATTCTCTGCCATAAAAAACTCCTTTTATATAAACCACAGATTACACAGATTTACACAGATTATAAATTACAAAGGGGAAAGTCTTCCCCTCGCTCCAATACCTTTCACTACGCTGGAGAAGTCCGAGCAAACTCTGCCTTCTCCGCTCCGTTCGGGTATTTCCCCTACCCCTTCTGCGGGGACACCCCGCAACGCCCCGCTAATCAACTTCCACAATATCTGTTTCAGGATTAAATTTTCGTCCAGGAACCACGACCGCTACCTGTTCAATTTCGGGATTGTGAATCTGAACCAGCCTTCCGTTCTGCCTCAAAGCGTATTTTCCAAGAACAGGCCTGTGCCCGGAAAAATACCAGGCACTCTTACGACTCGGCTCGGGCAAAAGCTCATTAAAAAGATGCTCCACCGTGCCACTATCAGCCGCGTCGTTGGCTGTCCAGGTAAGTGCAAAAGTTACGATTGAACGATCAGCGTGATAATTTATAACCTGCTCTCGGCTAAAGAAAGTAGCAGGCTCGGCATGGCTCACCACGCAATTTTTGAAAGCCGCACAAATCGGAAGAGAGTTCTCAAAGCAATAAATCTCGTGAAGAATCAGGTCGTCGTAGGCGTGCTGCAAAAAATCCCGCACCATATTTCCTTCATCACAGAATTTACAGAAAGGAACATTTCCATGCTTTTGCCGCATATCTTCGTTCAGAATGTTCTCGTGATTGCCCTTTAAAATGTGAAAATGGCTCGCAAAAGCCGATTTGAGCGAAAGAATCATCTCCAGAAGCGAAAGATTCTCGCGCATCTCAGCAGTCAGAGACTCGTTCACAAGATTTCCGTTCATAAAGTCCAGATAAGCCTGCTTCCATCTTGCGCGCCCGCGATTCTCGGAGTGAAAAATGTCGCCAACACAAAGGACAATGATTTCACCCGCTTCCAAAAGCTCCAGAACCGAGCGACCGCCGATCTTAAAGTCCATGATATCAAGAATGAATTTGCCCCGCCCATGCAGGTCAGGCACGATTAGAATAGGAAGAGAATTGAACTGGGAAGAAGTAAAATCCAAAAGCCCGCCCGCAGTTTTATCAGATGCCAGAGGACGGTAATCAGAGTTCTCCCCTTCGAGTACGGCAATTCCGCCTTCCAAAAGAGAAAGCAAAGCATCATGAGACGGAAGCTCAGGAGAATCAAGATAAGACTGCAAAAGCGCACGGATGTTCGACACAGGAAAATTCCTTATATATGGAAGATTATAGCACGAATCAGTGGAATTTGGCAAAAAGAATTGTCATTCCCGTGACTTGGGAATCATTCTGACTTATATTTGCTATCATCAAAAGTCAACTTTTTGTTGACCACAAAGTATGTTTTTGGGAATATAATCAGAATTATGAACGAGCAAGAAGACCGATTCCAGGAAACAATCAACATCAACGGAAAAAGCTACGATTATATCATGACCAGCAGTACTGAAGTCCTGAAAATAGAGCTTGAAAAACTCGGCTGCCGTTTGCCGTGGTATAGCGATTACCGCTATAATCCACAGCTTTCACCTCTGGTTCGCAGAAGAATGTCCCAGCGCAATGCGAAATGGTCAATCACAACGAGCAACGGAACTACCGTTCTGAATTATTATAAGGAAAATCCTGATGGGAAAGGAGTACCCTACATCATTTTTCTTTCAGAGCTAATTAATCCTTCAAGAATCGCAACCATCTATGCTCCCAAACTTCTTGATATGTTCAAAAGAATCGGACAAAGAGAGCTTCCTGGAATTTCTTCGGAATGGTCGCCTTTGATGATTGCCGTAAGCCAGAGAAAAACCGAAATCGTGAAATTTCTGCTTGAAAATGGTGTAGACGCAAACTGCTCGGATTCAAAAGGATTCACTCCCCTCATGCTCGCTTCTTTTCTGAATGAAACTGAGATAATTCGGATTTTGATTCAGCATGGGGCGGACGTAAATGCCCGATCAAACAACAGTTTTTCCTCAATCATCTATGCAATCTATGCAAATGCAACCGAAGCTGTCAAAGTCCTTACGGAAAATGGAGCGGATATAAAACTGTCTATCAAACCTAAAATAATAGAAGAAAAACATACTTTCTTGGAAACTCTTGAATTTTACATCAGCGCATTCACCCTTAACGGTCTCGCCGACCAGAGCCAGATTTATAAAAGCTGCGGAATCTCAAAGCAACTTTTTTCAAAAATCAGGAGCAAGAGGAAGTCCACATACCGACCACACAAAGAGACAGTCCTTCAGCTTGCGATAGGACTCAGGCTTACTCTTGCACAAGCAGCAAGTCTTTTGGAAAGTGCGGGCTATATTTTTGAGGAAAAGAATCTAGTCGATGAAATATTCAAGGAACATATCACAAAGCTGGATTATGACATAATGAAAATCAATGAAGAAATATGGAAACGGACAGACAGAGCATTTTTGAAGGGGGAATAAGTCGCCCGAAAGTTGACCGCAAGAAAGAAGTTGCATGATAAAATCAATTCATCTTTGCTTCAATAAGGGCTGCAAATTCACTAAGAGAGAGGTCGAAATATCGTGCGGTTTTATAAAGAACAGGCAAGGAAGGAATCTTTTTTCCGTTCTCAATCTCAGAAATATATACCTGATGAGAATCTATCGCATCGGCAAGCTTTTCCTGAGACACACCTTTCTTTTCCCTGAGCTCCCTCAGAGTCTGTGCAACTGCAGCATTTATCGGCATGTCTAATAGAATAAAATGATTTTAGTTGAAAAATTATAAGCTACTGTTTATAATTATTTTAATATAAGCTATTGGTTATATTTAGGAATTAAAAATGTTCTGTAAGTACTGTGGAAAAGAACTAGCTGATAATGTCAAATTTTGCTCAAAATGTGGTAGAAAACTCGTTACAGAATCTAATGATGCTAAAACAAAAAAAAAATAATGTTGCCACTAAATACGCGGAACCTAAAGAAAAAAAATTTTGTAAGTACTGTGGGCATAAATTAGCTACAACAGCACACTTTTGCTCGAAGTGTGGCGGAAAACTTGTTTCAGGGTTAAATACTTATGAAACAAAGACTGCAAAAGTATCAGACAAAATTACAGAAAATAAGAAAATTAAATTCTGCAAATACTGCGGAAAACAATTAGCATTAAATGCAAAGTTCTGCTCAAAATGTGGAAAACAAGTTATTGTTAGTGTCAATAATTCAACAGTCGATAAAATCAACGATTCTGAAAAACTCTCTATACAAATAAAACCAGATTTGACTCAAAAGAATTTGAATACAACAGAAACAGTACAGAAATCAGAAGTAAAACAGAAAAACACCATTAATTTTATTTCTCAAGAAAAACTTGAAGAACCAAAAACTTCAATTATAAACACCGATGATAACGAAAAAACAAACATAGAAAAAGATTTTATCATAACTCAAAAAATCGAAGGATTCTCCGTTATAAATCTTTTTGTTCAAGTTTTCAAGTCTCATACTTCAGAAGAAAGAGATGAAATCTTAAAAGCAGGTATTGATACGAATGAAAAGTTTGATATTAATAACAAAAGTTTTCAGCCGTGGTTGTATTCTCGTGTATTCTTGATTTTGCTTGCGGTATTCGGAGTCTTTGAAATCTGCCTTTTAGGCTTTAACAATTGGAACATGCTGCCAGGAATAATGCTTATAGGTTCTTTGATGATGCCGTTCGCAATTCTTACAATGTATTTCGAGCTGAACGTTTACAAGGACATCAGTTTTTACAAGACTATAGGTATTTTTCTTTTGGGTGGTGCAGTTTCACTTTTATTTACTTTGTTCTTGTATGCGATTTTCCCGAGTGGAGAGAATTTTGATTTTGCCCATGCATCTTTAATAAGCATAATTGAAGAAATAGGAAAAGCCAGCATCATAATGATAGTGCTGACCCAAAATAAAAAGTACACGGTTTTTCAGGGGTTGTTGATAGGCGGGGCGATTGGCTGTGGATTCGCTGCTTTTGAGAGTGCGGGCTATGCCTTCAATGCTTTTCTTGATGCTCACGATTGGAACACGCGTGCAGACATGGTTAATGATTATCTTCCTTGGTATAGACAATACCAATATGCGGATTCGATTGGAGAAATGAACTTCAACATTTTCTTGCGCTCTATTCTTTCATTCGGCGGACATACAGCTTGGGCAGCGATAACAGGTGCGTCATTCGCAAAAGAAAAGAAAATCAATTTTTATTTTATAAAAATGTTCGCAGTCTGTTTTATTCTTCATGCGATTTGGGATACAAATACACCAGCTGTGTATTTCAAGCTGATTATGCTTTGTATTGTGGCGTGGTGGGTAATAATATGGCAAATTTCTAGTTTTGTGGAAGAGAAGTTTATAGTTGTAAAAAAAGATGAGAATCGAGAGGGGGAATTAGTGCATGAAGAAGAATTTTAGCTTTGACTGGCATAGGAGAAAATTATCAGCAAATGAATATGCCGAAAAAATGAAACTCCTTGATGAATCTGATAACTATAAAGAAATAAATTTTTCTGTGGCAAAAGAAAAGAATGAAGAAAAATACACACTGCGTATTGATTCAGAATCTTGGAATCAAATTACAAATTCGTCAAAAAGCTCAAAGGCCTATGAGATTGCTGAAGATGTCCGTAAATTTGAAATTGATAAATATTGGCAACGAACCTTGTATTTTTGGGGATTCATAACCGCGATTTATGTCGCATATTTCAATGTTTTAAAAGAATTCTATACAACTTGTGGAATAAGTAAACATGGGGCAATTTCTCTTGTAATTCTAAGTGCGTTAGGCTTGTTTTTCTGTGTTTCATGGCTTTTAGCAAGCAAAGGCTCAAAACATTGGCAAGAAAATTGGGAAAATCATATCGATATGCTGGAAGATGAAATAACAGGTCCTCTTTTCAAAACTTATTTGACGGATTCCTCAGATTCTTTTTCTGTTTCAAAAATAAACATTATGGCTGGTCGGGTTTTAAGTTTGTGTGCATTCGGACTTTTTATGTTTGAGATTGTTAATTTTGTTGAACATACTCTGAATTTGTCTGGAATGTTTGCGGTTGGAATATCAACTGTGTTTTTGATTTGTACGGTGTTTTCTCTATTAGTTTATGCAAATTCCATAAGGGGAAATACAAAGAATGCTGATTCCATTGATTTTGACATAAAAGAATATGGAGCAAGTAATGAAGAATAAAAACATTGTAAATATTTCATTTTTTTCGATGCTTTTTTCATTAAGTTTATTGTGCATATTTTTATATTTTGGAGAAAATGAAATGAAGTATTGTGAGAAACTTATCGTCTCAGTTTTTATTGGAGTCATTGCAGTTTTGGCAATAATTTGTATTTGTGCCTCAAGTGGAAAAAATGCTCCTAATTATAAAGAACAGTTGTATGTTGATGAAGCAGGAGTTTTTGTTTTATACAGCGGAAAGAAGAATTCGAAGATTTGTCATATTCAATATTACGAATCTGTAGAAGAATTAAAAAACTTTTGTTCAAAACAATCTAAGATTTACATAAAGCCAAATGTCGAGATAAGTTCTGACTTTTTAGATTATTTGAGAAAAGGTGGGTATGAATTTTCAATCTTGAATCCTAATACTACTGTAATCATAAAAAATAAAAATACGAATTCTTCTAATGGTGAAGAAAAAAATCAGAAGCAAAAGAGGTAAAATATGAATTGTTTACATTGTGGTAGCAAATTAGATAATGACGCAGTTTTCTGCACGAATTGTGGTAAAAAGATTACAGATATCGTCTCAAAAGAAGAAATCAAGTTCTGTATGAATTGTGGAAATAAGTTGGACGCAGATTCTGCATTTTGTTCGAACTGTGGAAAAAAGGTTGAATTCAATGAACTTACATCTACAGGCACAATAACAGATTCTCCTAAAACAGAAACGAAGTTCGAGAAAACTATAGCAGAAGAAGACATTGTATATTTAGAAGCAGAAACAAAAGAAGTGACTTCCGAAGGTTCTTCTTCAAAAACAGAAGTTGATGCATCAAAAACATTGATGGACGATAAAAAAATAGAGGAGAAAAATTTAGATAAAAATAAGAAAGTAAATTCTGTTATACAAAATTCTGAACAAGAAAGCACAAAAAACAAAGCAGAAACTTCTAAACTGATTGTCGAAAGGACTCAAAATGAGAATGATAAAAATCTTGACATAAATGAAAACAATGTCACTTTACTATCGCTAAAAGAATTCAATTGTTTATCTACGGAAGATAAAGAATCATACAAATTAAAACTGGATGCACTTTTAGTTGATGAACGAATCGACGCTGAAACCAAAAGAAATATTTGTAAAACGCTTATACAGTATGGCTATATTTATTACTGTCACTCAAAATACATAAGAGAAAAGGAGCCAAGTCCTACAATAGATGCAGGAAATGAAATTGTAAAATTTGTTTCCTGTCTGTATTGCGGAGAGAAAATATCTGATTCAGATGAAATATGCCCAAAGTGTGGTAAAGAGCAAAGTGATTATAAGGAATTGAAAATAGATGGTCGTAATTTTTTATATATAAAAGATACATCAAAAGTTTATTGTCCAAAATGCCATAAAAGAGTCGATAAAAACTCAACTTCATGTTTCAATTGCAATGCTAATTTTATGACTTCTAACGAAGATAAAAACATAGATATATATATTCCTAAAACGGTGACTTCTTCTATAAATGAGAAAAAAGAAAGAGTTGAGTGTTTTCAAAAGACTTCCAACGATGGGAAACAAGGCCATTCTGCGTTAACGACAATTTTAATTATTGTTTTGATATTATCTTTTGCTTTGATAATATTACTCAATATAAGCAATAAAAATATGAAAAATAATTCTGTTAGTGAACGCAATACAAAATTCAAAATAGGCGATATTATTCAAGAGAACGGAACTCCGATTGCTGTGATTTTTAAGGAAGCGAATGGCGAACAACCTGCATTGGGTGTAGCACTAAAACAAGGTGATTCGTTGCAATGGGCTAGCTGTCATTATGATTATGAACCAGGTTATAACAGAACAACGGTCTCTCAAGGATATGAAAAAAATATAAGAGGATTGCAGAATCTAACAGACGGTCATGATAATTATAAAATTCTATGCAATTCCGTGAACGATTGGCAAAAAAGAGGAAGTTATCCAGCTTTTGAATATGCAGAGAATTACTCTGTAGGGAGTTTTACAGATTGGTATTTACCGACAGCGAATGAATTGTATTATCTTTATATAAATTTAGAACGAGTGAACAGTTCTCTTATGCAATGTGGTGGTAAAAAAATAAAAATCTCCTCTGGAGAAATTTATTATTGGACTTGTAACCAAGTAGATAATACATCTTGGGCTGCTATTTGCACTGATTTTTGTCAGGGAATTGACTCTGCAAGACATAAACTCAGTGGAAGTAATCAGAAAGGTGGCGGTTTTACAGTTCTTCCAATTCATAGAATTTATGTTAAAGAAGACTAAACTCAATGAACTATACAGAAGCATTGAATTATTTATGCAAAGAACATAAAAGTGGATATAACAAATCAGAAGCCGAAATTCAGCGAGATTGGGAAAATTATCAGAATGTAACACGCTGTTCTTATGAATTTAAAAAGGGAAACACTTTTCCAAAATTATAAGGAGATATTTTTTATGAAAAAAAAGATTTTTGTTTTTGTAACTATGATTCTCATAAGTACAAACATTTTTGCGATTTCACTAAGCGAACTTAAAATCGTTGCTGAAGATGGGACTTTTTTAGGTACATTTGAAGACGAATATTCAGCAAAATCTATTTATAACCAATATGGAAATTATGGTTCACCATATAACGCAAATTCGATCTTCAACAAATATGGTACTTACGGTTCTGATTATTCACAATACAGCCCATTCAATAAATATGGGAATAATGCTCCGTGGCTTGTAGATAGAAAAGAAAATTATTATGGTTGTTTGTCAATAAACAAATATGCCGAAGGTGTCACTGATTATACATATAAACTCGCAATCCGATTGAAAGCGATGCGTGACTCGATGTAAATAAGATAGGTGAGCATGGCAAAAATCACAAAAAAAGAATTTTCAGAATGTTATGAACAGGCAAAACTTATTTTTGACGGTAAACAAACTAAAGAAAAAGCTATAGAAATACTAACGGATGCATCTGTAATTGGCATGAAAAAATCCAGTGCAACCTATTATGTAAACGCTTATTTAAATATGAGACTCGGCAAAACATATCAAAAAACAATTAACAACGATGCAACGCGATATTATCTGGAGCATATCTATTCTGATAATGGAAAAGAAGCTTTAAAAATCGCATTACAAGCCCTTCAAGGACATTTGGATTATTATGATTCACAGGGAAAAGGACGTTTGGTATTATTGCAAATTATGCATGATTTTTTCATAGACGAAATCTTAAATAAATGAAAAAAATATTTTTAGCTTGCATTTTGACTCTATCTACATTAACTCTTTCTTTTGCCGATTCATTCACCGATGCAATACAAGACCTTGCTGTCAGAACCGCTTGCATAGGTCTGTATTCCATGTCAGAAGCGGGAAACGAACACGCTCAAGACCCGTGTGACTATTACTCGCCAAAGATGATAGCACAGCGCCTATCCAATGAATCTGGAATAATGACAAGAACACAAACATTCTACGGCGTTTGCTTTGATTACGCTCAATTCGCTTACAATTATGTCAAAGATAATGCAAACTGGTATCGCTCAAAAGGAATGCGTGAAAATCAATTTTGGATTGCAGGAACTGATGAAAATCCGAATCAGATTGAACTGCAATATCCAGGAACTTCGAGTAACTACACAAAAATTCAAAACGGCGTTTATGTAAAAGTTCCAGCTAAAGGTGGTTATAATCCCGTAAAAACTCATAAAGATTTATCGAAAAAAAGAGCCGTTCATCACTCATGGATTTGGATTCAGCGTTCTGATGGCGTTCAATTTTGGATTGATCCGACATGGACTGATAATCTTGGCTTTGTTGTATACGGATATGTTTCTGACAGTGGCGAGGAAATACAATGTCGGCCAGACAAAAAGTATTGTATATCTTATAACAATTATTTGAATAATCTTCCCTCTCCGCCACAGATAGGGAAGAGACTTCAGCCAAGTAAAACTGCAAATACAACCAATCCTGAGGAGACAATTCAGGATGCGAAGTTTTATATAGACCTCATCAGTGGTGAAAAGGTCTATGTAGGCCCAGACGCAAAAGACGGCCTTCTTTGGTCAATTGGCTTTCATACAACACAGCCATTTTTGGAAGATTTTAATATAGAGACATCAAAAAATCTAAACTTTGGCTTATCTTTTAGTTGCGAAAGTATTCCCATAGGCGTAGATTACTGGCACAGTATGATTTTTATGTGGCAGATTGATTATTTTGCTTTTGAAAATAAAAACGATTTCTATGTGAACAGTGAGCCTGCTCATGCTTTATTATTCGATATAAACTTGGGCTACCAGCTTGGTTACAACTATTACGAATTGGGAATTTACGGTGGTGGTGGAATCGGTTATTCTCTGAAAGAATCCTATTTTCCATTACTAGGCAAGAATGCAAGTTTTGCCTGGGAATGGAAAGCGGGAACCCGTTTAATGCTGAATTCTTTTTCTTTGCGTGGCGAGTTTACTTATATGAACAAGACTGGCTATATGGCAGGTTTCTATGTCGGGCTTTTTTTATAAAGAAACAAACCTAATAATGCGGCTCCAGCTGCAACAATAAGATAATTCCCCTACACCTCAAAATCCAGGCACACCCGGCTTTGAGCGAACGGACGAACCTTGCCGTCTGCTACGGCTACATGCTCCGGGTGTTTTGCGTAAGTTTTGAGGGCTTCTTCTGATTCGAACGTTGAGTCCAGCATCAAGTCGGCGTTTGACGAGGCAAGGCGACCGTCGATATTTACTTTTATTTCAACAAGGCCAGGGATTTTCCCTTTGAGGGCTTCAAGACCTTGCTTGATTGCCTTTTTGACTTCAGTCTTTTCTGAATCCGGCATATCTTTGAGAGTCCAGAGAATAATGTGTTTTACCATTTTTGATTCCTTTTATGACATTACGAGAGTGATTGCACCGATTGTGATTTTGTCGCCAGGGTTGAGCTTGACGTACTTATCAGGCGGAATCCGGTGTCCGTTCAAGAATGTGCCGTTGGTGCTTTTTTCGTCTTTGAGGAAGTATGCGTCGCGGATTTTCTGGATTGTGGCGTGCTGACGGCTTGCGAGTTTGTTATCGATTACGATTGAACACTCAGGTGAGCGGCCAATCGTCATTTTTGCCACAAGGCTGATTCTTTTTTGGTTGAACATGAGATAAGAGACAGGCGCGCCTTCGGCAACCTTCTCCAAATGCTGACCAATCGGACTGGTCGTTGCGATAGTTGTATCATTTGCCATAATAGCTAGATTATAACACGAAAAGAAAAGAATGGCAAAAACAATCAATTATTTTGCTGAAATAAAAATATGCTCTCGGTGAGAACCTGCCACAAAAGTCGCGGTGAACAAGTTCAAGCGACTTTTTGTCAGAACCTCACCTACGCATATTTTTTACTTTAGTCAGAATATAAAGAATTATATTTCAACGCCGTTTTACTCTAGCGTAAGATCACCTTCCCTAATCCAGCCGATTTTTCGGAGAAGATTTCCGAATACCCAGCTTAAAAGGCCTGGAAGAACGAAGCATACAAGGACAAGGCCCAGCCAGTCAAATGCTGTCGGAGAAATCGCAGCAGCTCCATGCTTGATTGCGGCTTCTGATGGTGAGAACCAGCCTGCGATTACCCCAATTTGACCTACGAGGCCGCAGGTTCCCATGCCGGAACTGACTGCCGCACCGTTCATTTCCATTTTGAAAAGGCATGTTGCGATTGGGCCTGTGATTGCTGATGCGAGCGTTGGCGGAATCCAGATTTTTGGATTTTTAACGATATTTGGCATCTGGAGCATACTTGTTCCCAAGCCCTGTGAGAGAATGCCGCCCCAGCCGTTTTCGCGGAATGAAAGGACTGCGAATCCAACCATCTGAGCAGAACAACCAGCAACGGCTGCCCCACCCGCAAGTCCTACCAAGCCCAAAGCCGCACAGATTGCCGCAGAAGAAATCGGTAAAGTAAGGACAACGCCCACGAGTACGGAAATGATGATTCCCATTACGAAAGGATGGAGTTTTGTCGCCCAAACGATGATGTTTCCGATAGAAGAAGCCGCAAGCCCGATATATTTTGCAAAGAGAATTGTAAGAAGCGCACCAGAAAGAATCGTGACAAGCGGAGTTACGATGATGTCAACCTTTGTTTTTTTGCTGACAAGATTTCCAAGCTCTGCCGCAATCACCGCAATCACCAAAACTGCAAGCGGACCACCAGCCCCGCCAGTAACATTTGCCGCACTTCCAACGGCAACGAGCGAGAACAAAACAAGGGCCGGCAATTTCATTGCAAAGCCGATACCAACAGCCATCGCAGCTCCCACAACATGTCCGTCAGTGGCAAAATTGCCCGCATCAACTAAAAACTGGAAGACAGGATTTGTTCCGAGGCGCAAAAGCTGCTGCCCCAAAGTCTTGATAATCGTTCCAATCAGAAGGGAAGCAAAAAGTCCCTGAGCCATACCGCTGAGAGCGTCAATCAAATAACGCTTGACGAATCTGTTCATAAAATCTCCTATTGATAAAAAAATGTAACTCAAAAAACAAAAATGTGCTACTATCTTTTTATGAAAAAAGGAATATTTTACGCTGTGAGCACAGGTGCCGGGAACGCCGAACTTCTCACATTACAGGCAATCCGTATTCTCAAATCTTGTGAAGTAATTTTCTACCCGGAGAGCGAAAAAAACACAATCGCGCTGGCTTCAATCTCCAAGATTACCGAAATCGACTTCTCTCAGAAAACTCTAGTTCCGTGCAAGTTTTCAATGACTCGCGACGAAGAAAAACGCACCACCGAATACCAGAAAGTTGCCTCGGAGTGCGAAAAATATTTGCTCGAAGGAAAATCAGTCGCAATGCTCTCTATCGGTGACGTTTCTCTTTACTCCACAGCAGCCCGCACCGCCACTCTGATAAAAAATCTCGGCTTCGAAGTAATATTCATTGCGGGCGTAAACTCATTCTCATCAGCTGCCTGCTCTGCCCTAGTCTCTTTGTGCGAACGTGACGAAAAACTTTCGATAATTCCCGGAGACGCTTATTATATGGAAGGAAAGTTGCAATCCGCACTTAAAGACGATGGAACAAAAGTCCTCATGAAAATGGGGCAGCATTTGAAAGAAATAATTTCGATTCTGAACGAAGAAAATCTGATTCAAAACGCAACTCTCGTGCAAAATGCAAGTCTCCCAGAAGAAAAAATTTTCCGTAAAACTGAGCTTATGACACTCAGCAAAGAAGATTTTGAGAATGCTTATCTTTCTGTCCTTATCGTAAAGTAAAAAAAGATTTGCTCAAAATGCCTCAAATTCTCTCAGATTTTTTTACATTTTATGGAACTTCGAAAAACTGAAGTTATTCGAGATTCCCTTTACTAAATTTTTTTTCAATTTTCTCTTTTTTCATGATATAATTCTTTTATGAAAAAACTTTTCGCCTTCTTTATTTTTACATTTCTGTCTTTTATGGCATTTTCCAGCTCAAAGACATTCAATTACAAAAATTACACAGTCACTGCATTTTATTCACCTTCTGTACAGCCTGGTGATGCAGTTTTTGTTCGCCTTGTTTTTGAAAGCAAAAATAAAAAATTCATAAACTCACTTTCCGAATCAGGCGAAAGCGGAAAGCTCTCCATTTTCCAGCTCAAAGAAGACGGAACTTTATCAGAAAAAACTATCTCAAAATCAAATTTCTATTTAATCGAAAAGAAAAAAGACAAAAAACACATGCGGACAGTCCTTCTTACAGGTGCAGCACTTTCAACATGGGTAAAGCCTGGAAATTTCATTTCAAAAATAACCACGCAAATTTTCAATTCTGAGCTTACAATTGAACTTCCGCTCACAATACTCAGCAAAGAATTCATTTCAGAGACAATCGAACTGGACAAAAAAAATACTGCGATAAGAACTGATACAAGTCCAGAGAGAAAACGGCAGATTGAAAGTCTCAATAAAATTTTTGGTACGGTAAATCCCGATGCTGTTTATGAAACAAGTGCTTTTGTTCCTCCAACACCAGCTCAAAGACGGACTTCATTTTTTGGTGACAGACGTGTATTCGCATACAGCGACGGCACATCAGCGACAACTCTTCATTATGGAATCGACTATGGAATTTCAACAGGAAACGAAGTACGCTCATGCGGCAAAGGAAAAGTCGTTATGGCAGAAAACCGAATTTCCACAGGCTGGAGTATTTGTATCGAACATCTTCCTGGGCTTTATTCAATCTATTATCACATGAGCGAGCTAAAAGTACATGTCGGGCAAATGATAAATCCAGGAGAACTTATCGGTCTTTCTGGAGCCACAGGTCTTGCCACCGGCCCTCACTTGCACTGGGAAATTCGCCTGAACTGGGAAGCCGTGAGTCCTGATTTTTTCCTGACAGACTTTACTTTTGAAAAGGAAGGCGGCAAAAAATAAAGTTATACACTCAAACGAAGTGCACTTCACAAGTCAGACAGCTTAAATCAATTATATTTGCATCCGTTTTTTGAAAGCAAGACAAAGCATCGTTATATCATCAAACTGCGGTGCATCTCCAACAAATTGATCTATATCAGTCTTAACCTCATCAACGACATCTTTTACATATTTATCTCCGATATTGTTGAGAGTAACATTAAGCCTGTCTTCTCCGTAAAGATTATTATTTGCATCAGTGGCTTCTGTCACTCCGTCCGTATACTGGAAGATTTTATCGCCAGGTTCAAGAGTAATGATTCCGGATTTGTATTTCATATTTTCCATTCCAGCAAGAACAAAAGCAGATGGAATTTTATGCATCGTATATTTTCCATCATGAAAAATATAAGGCGGTTCGTGACCTGCATTGACATAGCGGAATTCACCTGTAACCATATCAAGAACTCCAAGAAATGCCGTAATAAATAAGTCTTCACCGTTTGATTCACACAGAAGATTATTTACCGTCATGAAAACTTCAGCAGGATCTACACCAGGAACTGTATGGTCTTTGATAAGAGTTTTTCCGATGACCATGAAAAGAGCTGCCGGAACACCTTTTCCAGAAACATCGGCCACAACTATTGCAATATGCCGCTCATCAACCATAAAGAAATCATAAAAATCACCGCCAACTTCCTTAGCCGGTGTCATCGAAGCATAAATATCAATCTCATCACGATCTGGGAATGGCGGAAAAATAATAGGAAGCATACTTGACTGAATATGAGTTGCTACGTTCAGTTCTGCCCCGATACGCTCCTTTTCCGCCGTGGCTGTCGTTAAATCCGCAATATATTTTTTGAGGGCAAGAGACATTGCATTAACTCCAGAAGCGACATCACCAATCTCATTGTTTTCAAAAACACGTGCACGCCGGTCAAGATTTCCTTCACTGATAACTTTCACATCTTTCACAAGTGCCTCAAGAGGATGAGTGATGGTGAGAGAGAACAAACGGATTTTCATTGAAACAATGATGATAATCACCACAAGAATAAGTGCAAACATAATCATTGCGGAGAAAACTGAACGGCTCATTGACTGAACTGGCTCAAGAACGACTTCACGAGGAACACAAAGTATAAATTCCCAGCCCGCACTTTCAATCAGGGCATAAGCATAATAGACACCATTTGAAGAAAGAGAGACTCCGTTTTCTTTTTTGTAAAATTTAGAGCGAATGTTTTCATCAATATCGTTAATATCAATTTTATTTTTATTGTCACTGTCTGCTGAAATCAAATTACCTTTTCTATCAACAATGAAAGCTTTTATCTGAGACTCGTTATCCATACTGACAGTCGTTTTGTAAAGGTCGGAAATAAGGATATCCATACAAACAACGCCTGCAAATTTATCGGACGCATCATAGAACGGAGCGGCACAGCTAATCATAAGTCCGCGGTTGAAAGAATCTTCATAAATATCCGTAAAACAGACTTTCCCGGTTTCTTTTGCAAGCTTATACCAGGTGGCATCAAAATAATTGTAATAACATTCTGTCTCGCCCTCTTCTGGAACGGCACTATCGGAACTTGCATCATAAGCTACCATAAAACCTTTTTCTGTACCGACATAAATTGACATAATTGTTTCATTGCTTGCATTTATTACAGGACTATAAACCTGCTCCAAATTTCCCAAAAGATAAAGCTCATCCTTAAAATCCGAAATCTTGTACTCTTTTGAAACAAATGTGCGCTGAAGAGCATAAATTCCCGCATTCTCTGCCGAAGGAACAAGGACAGGATGAGGCCGGTAATTCTCCGGATGAAGATACAAATCATGAATATAGCTGGCAAAATGCGAAATATCTCCAGAGAATTTTTTAAGCTCAGATTCTGCATACATCGCTCTCTGCAAAGAAGTTTCTTTGAGAGCCGCAACATTCTGTTTTAGGAGGCTGTTCTTCGCGAGCAACCTGATATGAAGCATAGTAAACGTACCTACAATGCTCGTTACCAAAAGCGAAAGAATTGCTATTCGCATTACAATCCAAAGAATTTTATGCTGAATTGGTGTCCTTGGTTTATTAGTCTCTGTCATACAGAATCTCCTTGTTTTATACTAAGGAAACACAGATTAATTCAATAGAGAATTAATCTGTGTTCTCTTTGAATGTTGCTAATTGTCCATAACTCATCGAGTTATGGCAATTTGACGGGAAGTGCTGAGTAATCGCGACAAGTGTTAATCAGCACTTCCCTAAATTACGATATGTATATGTGTCATCTTATCACTCCGCCTGTAACGGGAAGATGCACGAATAGCTTTATGTCTCAGCAATTTTAAACTCGCAACATCAAGCATATCATCATTTTTATTCACACGGAAAGGATTGAAATATTTTCCCTTGAATGTAAAGCGCAACGAAATGGAATTTCCATAACGAACAGTAAGATATAAAACAGCATCAGGCCGGGCTTTCTTAACACGGAGGAAAAGCTCTTCAACGCAGCCTTGAACTTCAAAAATCTTCTTCGATGGAATGCCGGCATATCGTGCAGTTTCTTCTATTTGATTGTTGCAATATACTAAAGAAAGATCTGATTCGGAGCAGTCGTGTTCATTGACTCCGCTGATAATACATGCCATATCCGGCATAACTAAGCACCAAACAGGGATAACGCTCTCCACACAAATAATACTACCAAAGAAAATACAAAGCAGAAGTCCGAGCAAAAGCCCAAGGAAAAAATACGCACAAAACACAGGCCAGAATAATTGATTATTCAGAATACATGTTGCGATTACTGCACAGACAAAGGAGAGAATTCCAAGAGAAAAAGTGTAAACAATATAACTCCGGGCACTTTTAAACGTAACACTGTGATCGATTGAAGCGTTAAACAAATGCCAGAAAAGCCACATTCCAAAACCAATAATAAAATTACAGATACACTCAGCAATTGCCACTTTGACAGCCCCCCCGAGAGCAATTGAAACAAAAAGGCTCCCGATAGAAGTGGCTGCAGCTCCATAAAGTCCCCAAAAAACTCCTGCAAATGACGGAAGGAAATTCTTAAGGCCAATAATCGACTCATATTGCAAAAATCCAGCAAGCTGAACAAAAACGTCAATTACGGCATAAACGGCCGCAACAAGAATCGTAACATACAGCCACTTGATAAAAGAAGCTTTGACACCAGAAAAAGAAAGCTGCCCTAAAAAACTAAGTGATTCCCTGATTTTATTTATCTGCTTTTTAAAAGAACTCTGAACAGAAGAATCTGCCATTAAAACACCGGCAATCATAATAATGCCAGCCGCAAGATGCAATGGAGTTATCGGCTCAGACTGAGTTTTAAAAACATGCGCCAAAACAGGAGACATAAGCATAGTCATGATAATTTCAGTAGAAAAAATGAGTGAAGTCTCCAGGGCCGACACATATCGCATTGCATAAAGCTGAACGATGCCATATACACCACGAATGAAAAAACTTATATAGAGTACGCAAATCCAGAATGACGGAACAGAAGGAATTTCAAAAGCTCTTCCCAAAACAACAATTTGAAAGATCCAGCAGCCAAGTGAAATCAGCATTGAGAAAAAAAGCTGCCCCATTGCAATTATCGAAGGATTTGAAGAACTTGAATAACGCCCCATTGTCAGAATATAAAGGGCAAAAGCAACATCCGCAAGCAAAAGATACAATGTTCCCATATTCAAAAGCCCTGAAAAATCAGCATCCATCATAAAAAAAAGACCAAGAAGCACAACGATGATACCAGGAAATGCACGCCAGTCAGGCTTTTCACGAAATAAAATCAGAGCAAGGAAAGGAACGAATACAAAATATGCGGAAAGAAGACATGAGCAGACTGTTGCACCGACACGAGACGAACCAAGAACAAGAAAAACGTTAAAGGCAACAAGCTCAATTGAGAGGATGAACGATTGCAGAACCTGATTTTTATCTATACGGGAAAGTTCTCCAAAGAAGAAAAAAAGCATGATGACAAAGCCAATCACATTTGTGATAGTCAAATATGCGAACTGCGATACTGAATCAGGAACACCGGCCAAAAAGGCGTACTGAATTGAGCAGAAAAAAGTAATTATAAAAAGCGATATCGTTGCTTCAAGCTTATTCATCCACTTCCTCAACAAGATATTTATTCAAAAAGTGGTCAGGACGATAAGAAAGTTTCATTTGCCTTAAACCTTTATCCCCCAGATCTTCCTCCAGATTGAGCCATTTTGAAGTTTTGCTGCAAAGTTCGGCGAATGAACGGTACAAAAACGGACTTATATAAACTTTGCTTTTATCGGCTTTTAAAATCATAGCGTTGAATGTATCATCGTTGAGCCTCATGCCATATATGAAACCACAAACTTCACCGTCAATTCTAAGAACAATGCCTTTCATTCCTAACGCATCCCAGTTTTTGAGGGATTTTTCTATTGCCGAGTGCTCGCATGTAAGCTGAGTTTTATTTTCATCATCAATTTTAAGTTGAAGCCATTCATTGGCCAGCTTCATAATTTCATTAAAGTTATTTGAGTTGACTGGCTCCAAATTCCAATGACCTTTGTAAGTTTCAAGGAATTTTCGGACATGCCTTCGACGGTCATGATACTCACCGCCATCCATAGATGCAAATTTTTCGCAATCATATATGTATTCAGCAGCATCGCGAAGTTCTGTTACGGAGAAAATTCCCGGATAGTTTTCCATAATGAAATTTTTCGCCTTCTCCGTGACCGTTTCAAAACGAACCTTGCAGCCATGAGCTCGGGCATCTTCAATCACAGAATCAACAGCATGTCTGACTTTTTCAGAATCACCCATATCACCAAATGGAAACAAATAAACCAGAGACTGATTTGTACAACGTTTTTCACGACGAACAAACAAAAAATCATCCTTAATCGCAAAATGATCGCCATATTTTTCGAACATACAAAAAGAAGAAACAAAAGAGTGCTGACAAGAGCCATCACCATAAGCAGAAAAATATTTATCAAGGAGACTTTTTTTATCAATTGAAAAGGGCTGAAATTTCAGCATACTCACCACAACATAAAATTATACACGAATTCAGTATGTTTTCAATTTATTTTTATTTTTTTTAAAGAAAATTTCGCAAATTATGATCAGTCCTCCCGCTTTATAATTGATTTCGTATTAAAAATGGTGCAAAGGAGTAAAGCGTCTTACGGAAACACTCGTTTTGTGCTACCGCGTGGGCGGCAAACATTTTATAATACGGGAGCCATGCGGTTATAATTTGTTGACAAGCAAAAAAACTGTGTTATAATATCACTTGCGCAACCGATTGCGCAAACATCTGGAGGTTTTATGAAAAAGTCATCTGTAAAAAAATCAGCAGTCCTAGTCTGCTCACTACTATCCTCATTCCTTTTTGCAAGCTGCAATCGAGAATCCAACGAGAATCCAAAATATCCGCTTCCAACAAGCCGTGAAGAATCTTCTATATATTTGGATCCAATCGAAAATATTCCGGACAATTTCATCCGGGGAATGGATGCATCGTCAGTTCTTTCCGAAGAAAAAAGCGGTGTCAAATATTACAATTTTGCAGGCGTAGAACAGGACGTTTTCAAAACACTCGCAGAATCTGGCGTGAATTATATTCGTCTCCGAGTCTGGAACAATCCGTTTGATAAAGACGGAAACGGCTACGGCGGCGGAAACAATGACGTGGCAACAGCTATCGAACTTGGAAAACGTGCTTCACAATATGGAATGAAAATTTGCATTGACTTTCACTATTCGGATTTCTGGGCAGATCCCAAAAAACAGTTTGCGCCTAAAGCATGGAAGGACATGGACATCGACAAAAAATCCAAAGCACTTGCAGACTTTACAAAAGAAAGTCTTGTACAAATCATAAAATCAGGTGTTGATGTAGGCATGGTTCAAATCGGAAATGAAATAAATTTCGGTCTTGCAGGAGAGACAAAAATCATCAACATCATGAAGCTGCTTCGCTCTGGAAGTGGTGCTGTCCGTGAAGTCTCCAAAAAACTCAAAAAAGACATTAAAATCGCAGTTCATTACACACAGATTATGGATGCAGCAGGAATTGACAGAACAGCCGCAACTCTTGCAAACATGAAGGTAGATTATGATATTTTCGGACTTTCTTATTATCCATTCTGGCACGGCTCTTATCAAAACATGCAGAATGTGGTCAAAAATCTCCGCGAAAAATACAATAAAACGGTTATAATCGCAGAAACATCTTATTGCTACACTTCGGAAGATGGCGACGGATTCGGAAACAGCATTTCTGGAAAAGGCGATACAGTTCCAGGCTATCCGGCCACAGTTCAGGGGCAGGCATGGAGCGTTCGAGATGTATTCGCAAAATCATTTGAAGCAGGAGCAAGCGGCGTATTCTATTGGGAAGGAGTCTGGATTCCGGTCGGAAAATGTGATCGTGAAGCTAATGCTCCGATCTGGGAAAAATATGGAAGCGGCTGGGCTACAAGTTATGCTAAAGATTATGACCCGGACGATGCAGGATTGTATTACGGAGGATGTTCATGGGATAATCAGGCGCTTTTCGATTTTACAGGCCACCCTCTCCCATCTCTGAACGTTTTCAAATATCTAAGATATGGTTCAACAGCTCCTCTCAAAGTTGATGCTGTTCCAGACGTATATTCTGCTTGTAACGTTGGCTCAGCACTTTCACTTCCAGAAAATGTTGCGGTAATTTACAACGACCGCTCAAAAAACAAAGAACTAAGTGTTGAATGGAACAAAGCAGAAGTTAATTCAATCGACACAAACAAAGAAGGTGACTACGCAATCACAGGGAAGCTTGAAGACGGTACAGAAGCAACAGTTTATGTAAGCGTTAAAATGCTCAATTTCGTAAAAAATTCAGGTTTTGAAGAAGAAGACACTTCCGTTTGGAAAATCACATTTGATGGTGAAAAAAATCCATCGGACTTTCAAAAAAAAGCAGATGACGCACATTCAGGTGATGTTTCATTGCATTTTTGGGCCGCAGATAATTTTTCTTTCACGGTGGAACAAGAACTTACTGGGCTCGAAAACGGAACTTACAGACTTAGTGTTTTTGCACAAGGCGGAGATGCCAAAAAAGAATCAACAATGGAATTGTACGCCAAAACAAAAAATGGCGAGCAAAAAGAGCCGTTCATGATAACAGGCTGGAAGGACTGGAAAAAGCCGACAATCCAGAACATAAAAATCACCGACGGCACACTCACATTTGGAGTCCGCACAAAACTGAACGCAAAAGCGTGGGGAACATTTGATGACTTTACGCTGAACCGAATCGGCGATTAAGATTTAACTGATAAAACAAAAAAACGGGCTTCCAGTCGTGAAACTGGCGTATCGAAAGCGCGGGCTAGCCTGCTACACGCTGTTTGTGCTTGTAACTATATACATTTGCCGCTTGCGCGGCAGCACAAACAGAGTGTTTCGTAAGCGAGGTCGCTCCTTAACGCCCGTTTTTTTTTGCATTTTCCAGTTGCTTGTTATATTACATCACCAACTTAACTTCTGTTACAGCAGTGAGTTTGCTTTCTGGAATGTAGTTGTCTGCGAACTTTTCGCCGTTAACGTAGAATTCTGAGCAGCCGCTTTCTTTTCCGTTCGGGTTCTCAACAGTAATCTTGAGTTTTTTGCCACGGAAAGTCTTTTCGATTGAGAAGCCTTTCCAGTCAGAAGGAATAGAAGGAGCGATTCTTAAGCCGCCGAAGTCTGGGCGCATACCCATGATACCTTCAACACAACCAACCATTACAGTTGAAGCAGTTCCTGTGAGCCAGTGAACGTGGCTTCGACCGAAGTGAGGGCTTGCCTTTCCTTCTGTGAACTGACCGTAGCAGTATGGCTCAAGCACGCGGACTTCTGCTTTTTCGTTCTGTACAGAAGGAGCGTTCTCCATGAAATACTGGAATGCAGCCTTACCGTGACCGCTCAAAGCTTCTGCAAGGATAATCCATCCCTGAGACTGAGAGAAGATACCGGCATTTTCTTTGACACCTGCGTTGTAAATTACAGCGAGCGCGCCGTCGAATGCGTGTGAGTGGTATGGTGGATCCATGAGGACAGCACCATACTCTGTATTGAGCTGTTTCTGAACAGATGCAAGCGCCTTTTCTGCCTGCTCTTTTGAAGCAAAACCGGAAATAACTGACCAGCTCTGTGGGTTGAGCCACATATTTGCTTCTGGATCGCCTTTTTTACCGATTGTCTCACCAGCTTCTGTGAAGCCGCGGATGAACCGGTCTTCGTTCCAGCACAAATCATTGAGGAGTTTTTTGAACTCAGCCTGTTTTTTGTCGATGAATGCGATATATTCAGAGTCCTTTTTGTACTCTGCGAAGTGGCGGATTACAGTCATTGCGTAGTAATACTGGAATGCAACGAAAGAAGATTCGCCGTTTTTTCCGAGGCGGAGACAGTCGTTCCAGTCAGCATAAAGACCTGCCGGCAAGCCGTGTGGTCCGAGCCGTTCCATAGAGAAGTTGATTGCTCTCTTCAAGTGCTCGTAAACAGTACCTGAATCTTTGTTTGCGAAAGGAATTACTTCGTCAATGAAAGCCAAGTTTCCTGTTTCTGAGATATATTTGAATACAGTCGGGAAGAGCCAGAGAGCATCGTCTGCACGGTAAGCAGGATGTCCAGTCTCTTTTACGTAAGAAGCGTCATCCGGAGTATCCTCGTGACCTGCATTGTGCGTGAATTTTACGAGTGGAAGGCCACCGCCGTTGTCAACCTGAGCAGAGAGCATGAAGCGGATTTTTTCGACAGCCATCTCTGGAGCAAGGTGGATAACACCCTGAATGTCCTGAACAGTGTCACGGTAGCCGTAGCCGTTTCTAAGGCCACAGTAGATGAATGAAGCGGCTCTAGACCAGATGAATGTCATGAAACAGTTGTAAGCGTTCCATGTGTTGATCATTGTATTGAATTCTTTGCTTGGTGTGTTGACCTGGAAGTTCTCGAACTTGCCGTGCCACCATTTTTTGAGCTCGCAAACCTCGTTCTCACAAGTCTTTTCAACATCTTTGTAAGTATCGATGATTTTTCCGGCTTCGTCAGTGTATTTCATGCCGACGATAAAAGCGATTGATTTTTCTTCACCAGCCTTGAGCTCGATTACAGTTGAAAGAGCACCGCATGAGTTTTCGTTGTATGAAAGATGATTTCCAAGATCTCCGTTCTCTACTCCGACTGGGTTTGCATAAGAGTGATAGCGGCCGATGAATTCTTCTTTGTCACCGCAGTAAGAAGCAACCGGACTTCCTGCCAATCCAAGAACTCTCTCAGTTACGTTTTTCTCATCGACTTTTTTGTCTTTTTCGATGTCAGCAAGATTTCCATGAACCTGATGAACTACACGGTTTTTGTCGAAATATGTGCGGCCAATGAAAAGAGAATACTGAAGGTTTACCTGATCCTGCTCGTAGTTTGAGTTGTTTGTGAACTCAGCATAGCCTGTGATTGTGAGCTTGCGAGTCTTTGAAGAATTGTTCTTTACTTTGAGCTTCCAGACTTCGTAAGACTGGTTGAGAGGAACATAATAGAGAGCCTCAGAATGAATATCAGAATAGTCAGCGAGCATACGTGTATAAGCTGTACCGTGGCGGCATTCGCTCTTGTAGCTGCTCAAGTCCTTTCCGACAGGCTGCCATGAAGCAGACCAGAAATCTTTTGATTCGTTATCGCGGATATAAATGTAACGTCCTGGCTGGTCAAAATTATTAAAAACATAGCGCAAGATTCGGCCGTTTGCACCAGATTTTGCAAAGCTGTAACCGCCAGCATTATTAGAAATCAAAGCACCATACTCCGGCGAACCAAGATAGTTTGCCCATGGAGCCGGGGTATCAGGGCGGGTGATCACGTACTCACGAGCTTCATCATCAAAAAAACCGTATTTCATCAAATTCTCCTTTTCGCGGCCTCATTCCAGAACGCATTTTGATTGAATTTTCATCATTATATGGACAAATTTGAGCCAAATAGTAACATTATCTTTGAAAAAATATCAAAATAACGCACTTTTCATGCATAAAACTGACCATATTTACGACAAGGTTGTAGTAACTTTTTAATTATATCATACTTTTTCAAAATTTGTTAAGAAGAAAAATCAATTTATTCCGCTTCCCAAAAGCACGCTGTAACCAAGAGAAACAGGCTTCACTTCGATTTTCTGCTCGATTTCATTAATCACATCCTGAACATGAGTGATGATTCCAAGCATTTTTCCCTGCTTCTGAAGATTTTTGAGCGCATTGATTGCCTCTGTCAGAAGTTCTCCGCTCAAAGTTCCAAATCCTTCGTCCAGGAAAAGCGAGTCCACGCGAACGTTTTTGCTTGCGAATTCCGATATTGCAAGCGCAAAAGAAAGACTGACCAGAAATTTCTCGCCGCCACTTAGATTTACGACCGAACGCGGCTTTTCAAAATAAATGTCCTGAATTTCAAATTCAAGCGAAGATGGCTCTTTTTGAACTACGCTGTAACGTTTTGTAATTCCGAAAAGATTGTTGTTTGCAAGCGTCAGAAGCGAATTGAATGCAAGGCTCTGAACAAAGACCGACAAATCCGCGCCTTCACGAGTTCCAGCCCATTTATTCATCTGCTCCCAGGTTCCGTAGTCAGCCTGCAATTTTTCGTATTCAGAAAGAATTTTTTTTGCACGCTCCTTGTTCTGCTCGTTAGTCGCAATTTTTGTCTTAATTTCAATCAGATTTGACTTCAGATTTTCTTTTTGAAGAAGAAGTTCATTTCGTTTTGCAACAATTTCTTCCTTATTATTTGGATTTTTTGCTCCCGATTCTTCAAGAAGATTCTGAAGAGAGGCCTCTTTTTCGGACAAAAGCTTCTCCAGCTGGGATTTTTTTGCAAGGAGCGCGGCTTTTTCTTCTTTTGCCTCATTCTGCTCCCTTTCCGCCGCCTCGACGCTCTTTCTCAGGCCTGTGATTTTCTGATTCTTTTGATTTTCTTCGGAATCTACATTTTTTGAACCGAAAAGCTCATCACGCTCGCCAGAAAGTTTTTGAAGGACCTGATTTTCCTGCTCGAATTCAGACTTTGCCTTTTCAAGATTTTCTTTTTGAGCCGATAGATTTTCATGAATCGCATTTTTTTCGGCAATTTTTGCGAATTTTTCGTTCGTGAATGATGTTTGCTGCTCAGTCTTTTGATTCCAGGTTTGAAAACGAATCCGCAATTCCGAAAGCACTGACTCAAAATTTTCTTCGTCAGCGGATTTTTGCCAGATTGAAAGAGTCTCGTTGATTTCCGCAAGAATTTTTTTGCAATTTTCTTTTTGTGAAGAAAGATTTTCGCATGTATTTTTGATTTCAGCTTCAAGTGAACTGATTTTTTCGGCAAAGGAATTGATTTTAGAGACAGCTTCCTCACGTTTTTTGGTAAGGTTTGAGCTTTCCTGAGTGATTTTTACCGCATGTTCCGAGCCAAGTATTTTCTTTTCGTCAAAAGATTTTTCTTCAACCCCACAATTTTCGCCAGAATGATATATGCTTCCGCAGACAGGGCATGGATTTCCGTCTCTGAGCTGAGCCTGTAAAATTTTTGCGATGAAAACCGCATCCCCGGAAACAAAAGATTTTATCGTCTCATCGATTTTTTTTAGCTCTTCCACACCTTCTTCTTTTTGAAGAATGACTATTGAAAGTTCCGCTTCGAGCGAAGATTTTTGCTTTAGGAAAGAAGAAGCCGAATTTTTTGCCTGGTTAAATGAATTCTTTAAGGCTCCGATTTTTGCCGCCGCCTCGGAGATTTTCGCGTCATTTTTGTTCTCACAAAGATATTTTTCGACTTCGGAAAGTGAAGTTTCAAGCCCTGCGATTTTTTCGGTGAGGAAAGCAATTTTTTTCTCACTTTCGCAAAGAGCATCCTCTGCAGAAGATTTTCGGTTTTTCGCTTCGATAAAATTTTTCTGTTCGGAAGTAATTTTTACATCAAGTTCACGAACACGCTTCCATAATATTTGCTGATTTTCAAAATCTTTCTGCTCATTTTCAAGCTGCTCTTTTAATGATGCCGCATTTTCCTGTGCCGCACAAAGTTTTTTCTCGGATTCTGCCAAACCAAAAGTTATATTTTCGCTTTCGCATTTTAGTTTTCCGATTTCATCAAAGAAAGAAAGCTCTTTTTCAAGCAGGGAAAGATTTTTTTCGGATTCAGAAAATTCTTTTTCAATCTCGGATTCTTTCGCAGCCGTCTTTTTCTCATCATCTTCGCTCAGAATCAGGCTTTCAATTTCTTCCTTTTGACTTTTCATCAGCTGAAAATTCTTTTTGATTTCGCTGAATTTCTCTGCGATTTTTTTGCCGATTGCACGGTATCGCTCTGTTCCAGTAAGTTTTTCAAGAATTTCTGCACGTTCCCGCGCATTGCTTTCCAAAAATGCACTGAACTCGCCCTGAGCAAGCATTATCGAACGGCAGAACTGCTTGTAATCAAGCTGAATTATTTTCTGAGTCTCTTTTTCAAAATTTGCCCCGCCGCTGCCAGAAGCAACGACTTCTTCATGAGACGAAAAAAGTTCGCCCAAGTCAGATTTTTCACCGTCAATTTTTGTGATTTTAAAAGAAGTTTTCTGTAAATTTCCTTCGGACTTTCCGCCTGCCCGCCTCTGCTCAAATTCAGAGACAAAAACGCCTTTTTTGCACGAATAAGTCACTGCTGCCCGACAGAATCCTGTTCCGCGAGTCATAATCTCGTTCCCGCCCTCACCGTTATTGATTGCTTCCAGACGTGGCGTGCGTCCGTAAAGAGCCAGCGTGATCGCGTCGAGCAAAGTGGTTTTTCCGCTTCCTGTCGGCCCGTGAATCACAAAAATGTCGTGGTTCCTGGCATAATCGGGGTGGGTAAAATCAATTGACCATTTGCCCTTGAGGGAATTAAGGTTTTCAAATTCGAGTTTTGTGATTCGCATGCAGGAATTATAGCAAAAAAATCAATGAAAAAACACCTTAATTTTTTTGGAAATATCTTGAAATTGCTTCCTGCTTAAGATATTCTTTCTCATCATGACAAAAATCCCCAGCATTTTAAGGAAACTTGAGGGAACTTCTGTTTACGACACACTTTTGAGCATCGAAAGCTCCTACGAACGAATTGAATCAGAGCAAAACGACTGGTACAAAAAAAGCAATTTCAACTGCCCGTCCGGGTGCGGCTCATGCTGCCATGGATTTGAGCCGGATATTATCGAAGGTGAAGCGCTTTACATGGCGGCCTGGCTTTTGGAAAATCAAGAATTCACTGCAAGAAAAATCGCGCAGGGCGAATTTCCATTCCAACACGAAGACGGAACATGCCTGCTCTTCAACATAAATTCGCCTTTTCACTGTTCAGTCTACGGCGGAAGGGCTTTTATATGCAGGCTTTTCGGAGCATCAAGCTTCCGCTCGCGCACAGGCGAAAAGGTATGGAGGCCTTGCAAATTTTATCCAGAAGAATATCTTTCAAAGCACAACCCGCCGCTTCAAAAAAGGCAGTATTCCGAAGCCGAAACGGAATTTGTGATTGGGGCTGTTCCACCGCTCATGAGCGACATGACAGGAAACGCAAGCTCTTCCTCAAACGGAGAGACTTTTTTGATTCACGAGATTTTACCACAAATGATTCAAAGGCTTTTGTGGCTGATTGACATGAACGACAACGGAAACGACAATCCGAACGGAACGCCTTCTCCAGCAGCGGCTTAATCACACATCTGCAAAAACAATGGCAGGAATTTCTCCAGTGCGGCTTTTCCTTCCTCGCTTTCGGCACTCAAGCCGGATTTTGAAAGGATCAGCTGCGTGAAGATTTCTTTGTCATCAAGATTTTTGATTTCAGAAGCCTCAAATTTATCAAAAGAAGAAGAAAGAATTTTTTCGGAATCAGCAATTTTCCAGCTTACGACATTTACATTTTCCGGAAGAGATTTTATTGCCTCTGCCAAAAACTCCTGCGCACTCACTCCAAGCTCACGTTTATAACAAAGCTCGATAAAGACAGGCTTGTTTTTATCTGCATTTTTATCCGATTTTGACTTTTCCGAAAGTTCTTCAAGCTCCGTTTTGATTTCAGCCAAAGTTCCGCTTATTCTTCTATATAAATTCGTTTCAGGTGTTTCAATTTTTTCCACATTCAGATTTGATTTTTCACCAGTCTTCTCAAGCTCAACACACAAAACATGGTGCGGCCGGTTTGCTTCGTCAAAGCCCATCACAAATGGTGAGCCTGAATATCGGATTGCAGGATTTTTTGCAACCACTGAAGAATAGTGAATGTGACCGAGCGCAACATAATCAACAGAAGGAAAAACAGAACTCGGCACATTTCCGAGAGTTCCCAAAACATCCAGGACCTTCATGCCGTCATCGCACTTTTCATTTGCTTTTTTATCAGAAAGCCTGCCTTCCAAATCGTTCGCATACAAATGCCCCGTGGCAATCACAGGAATTGCCCGCCCATTACGCAATTTTTCGGCTTCTTCAAACACGAGAGTATATAATTTTTGATATACTTTTAGATATAATTCCTCGTCAGGACATTTTTCACCGTCAGAAAGAAGATTACGAAGTTCCACTTCCCTCACAAAAGGAACAGCCATGCAGATTCCGCAAACATTTTCACCAGAATCTTTAAGCTCAAAGCACATTTGAGAAGGCAGAAGATTGTTAATCGAGCCTACAACACGGATATTCAGAACCTCAAGCAATTCTTTCGCGCTGTCAAGCATTACGGCAGAATCATGGTTTCCACCGACAATTATTACATTTTTGCAGCAAGTATCGACAAGAGAAGCAAGAAAAGTGTAATAAAGCCTCCGGGCATCGACGCTCGGATTTGCAGTGTCAAAAATATCACCGGCAACCACGAGAGTTTCGGCATTTTTTTCGACTATAAGATTTTTGAGCCAGCGCAAGAAATTTTGAGATTCCTCGTGCCGGTCAATTTCGTGCATCTGATTGCCGAGATGCCAGTCAGCAGTGTGAATAAATATCATAACTTATTGCAATGGAGCAAAATAGCCTGTTTCATCACGACCGCTTCGGTTCATAATGAAAGCTTCAAGCTCAACTGGCAAATATCTCTGACCGAAATCCGTAGCAAGGCTGGAATCGTAAGAAAGCACGTAAGTTCCGTTCGGAATGTTAATAATGTCATCGACAATGCCAGCCAAACCTTCGTCACGGTAGACATAATATGCACCGCCCTCAGTGTGGTCACAGATGAAGTTAAGCTCAGGTTCAGCCGCCCCCTGCGAAAGAAGCAAATTAACGAATGAAATCGCATTATTGTTAAGGTAAGCCGTCAAATCACTGAGACCGTACTTGTCAAAAGCCACCTGCGTAATTTTTCCGTCACCGATGTAAACAATCGCGCACTTTTTCGCGGCATTAATCAGGGCGTTCGAACACATTCTGATTGCAACATCAAGAGAAACATTTTCAGCGGCAGGATTTTTGAGATTCTTAAGCTTGAAATTGCTTGCCCCGCTCGGAGCACCTTCATATTCAATCAAAGGAACAGCCCCTGCGCTCACGATTCTGAGAGTGCCCCGGTTTTTCATCGCAGCAGCAAGTTCCTTAACCGCACTCTCCATGCTTTCCTCGTATTTTGAAGAAGAAACAGAACGGTCAATCAAAAGAGTGATGTCAGCATAATCATTCACATAGGCAGCACCCTCAAGCTTATAATTCAATACTGGATTTTTGTTTTCCGTTACGAAGAAATTATTTTCTTTGAGGCCGACGACACTCTGACGTGAACGATTCTCGACTTTGACTTCAAGCGTGATTTTTGGGAAGGAATCAGAAATAACGCGCTCAATCTGAACGAAAAGACCGCCGACAAGCTCAGAAAGCTTAGCCATAACAAAGACTTCGTTCGAAGAAAAATCAGTTACAAGAATATTCCCGTTGATGTCAGGAACTGCGCTCGTAAGCCGTGAAGGTGCGTTTCCAGAAGAAAGATTCTCGAAAAGCGCGCCGGTGTCAGTATCAATAGAATAAACTTTATTTTTATCACAAATAACGAGATAACGCCCCCAACGTTTCATCGACTCAGGTTTTTTAAAAGTCTTGTTCTTGCACAAAAGCCCAAGATAGTTGCCAGAAACATCGAAGCGGTAGACAGCACCTGTGAGACAATCTGCAACAAAAACATTATTCTCGTAAATTGCAATTCCAGTCGGTCCCTTCAGCCCCGGAAAATCATCGCTCTTGTTTCCAAAGAAGAAAAGAGGATTTCCTTCACCGTCAAAAACATCAACACGGCTGTTTCCAAAATCGCTCACATAAATGTTTCCGTCAGAATCCTCGGCAATGTACTGAGGACCGACCATTTTGCCCACAGAACCGCCTTTTGAGCCAATGAATTTTATAAAACTTCCTTTTGAATCCAAAAGGCTGAGCCTGTCACCGGCAAATTCACTCACGAGAAGATTTCCGTCGTGAAGGCGAATCAAGTCCATCGGACGGTCAAATCCGTTGAAATATCCGCCGTTTCGGTCAATTACAAGGCCGTTGAGGTCAATTTTGAGAAGTTCGTTAGAACCATAGGAAAGAACCCACATAGTTCCGTCATTGTTAGGCAAAACAGAAACAGGCTGGCTGAAAACAAAATTTCCTTCTGGATTTTTGCCCGCATAGCTGCCAGATTCAGTGTAACGCACAGGCTTTTCCAGAGATGCACCAGCAAGCAAACGTCTGTCACGAACGATTTCGATACGATTCTGCAAGAGAAGCCCGCCATAGCCCTCACCGGCCGCATACTGCCAGTGCTCAAGAGCCGCCCCCTCAACACCTGAGCGGTAATAAGCCTTGCCAAGCCAGTCAAGAATCACGTTTTCTTCGGGAAGATAAGAAAGTGCCTTCTCAAACTGCAAGATTGAGTCGTTGAAAGCCCCTCGGTAATAAGCCTGAACGCCCCGACGGAATTCCTGCTCGGCCAAACCGGAAGCAGCGGTCCTGGCTCCAATAGAAGAACGTTCAGTAGCACCCGCACTTTTCAATGCACCGCTCTGAGCGGACAAACAAGCCGCTCCCAAACAAGAAACGAGAAGAACAGAAAATATTTTTTTATACTTTTTAACTTGAAATGTCATTGCAAATTCCTAATTCCTAATTTTCTTGCGCTATTCTCAAATGCTCGGCAATCTCCTCGTTATCAGGAAGCTTTTCCTGAGCCTGAGTGAGATACTTGAATGCATCATTCATCAGACCGAGCTTAAGGTAAACCCAACCAACGCTGTCCATACATGCCGCAGAATCAGGCCGTTTGTCCAAAGCTCGTTTACAGAAAGAAAGAGCCTTAGTAAGGTCGCGGTTCTCACAGGCAAGAACATAGCCCATTCCGTTGAGAGCCGTAGGATTGTCAGGTTCAAGTTCTATAGCTTTTTTGTAAAATTCAAGGGACCTGTCCACATCATTTTGTTTCCACGCCACATAAGCGAGCGAAGTATAAACAGAAGCCGGCCTGTACCCAGACTCCAGAAGTTTATTCAGCTCAAACTCAGCAAGTTTTTTGCGCCCCCTGTTAGCATAAATCACAGCGAGCACATACCTGCACTGTAAAACACGCTCCAGTTCGAGTCCGCCAGTGACAACCTGCTCCAAATACAAAAGAGCGTCATCATAATACTCCAGTTTTGCATAGCACAAACCAATGTAATAAGCCAGCTCAATATTGTTGATTTCGGAATCTTCTGGTAAAGAAAGAAAAAATGCGAGCGCACCATTAAAGTCGCCCTTGTGATACATGGAGATTCCTTCGTTGAGAATATTGTTATCAGCCATACGCCCCTCCCGTAACAGCCAATCTTAGAATTTAAATTTTACGCTCCGTTCCGGCCTTTTCATCACTGGCTCGGCATAAATCAGCGAAATTGCTATTTTTCCGCTGCGTGCGATATTATAATCAGAATCAGCCTCACCTGTCACCGAAAGTCCGTCGCTTGTGAAATGCCCCGAAAATAAATCCTCACCCTCGGATTTTACCGGAAAATTGTCACTATAATCACGGATACAGAGAGAAGCAAAAGCCGCTTCTTTATAACTATCGGCAGATGTGGCGTTGAGACTTACAAAAACCTCACCATCACACAGAGAAATAAGTTCATCAAGATTGTTCGCAGTGAAATCTGCGAGCGGCTTAAAATTGAATCCGTCGTCATCATTGTCATAATCAAAATATTTTGACTCAAGGCTCACCGCAATTCCAGGAACACCTTTCAAAACCGCCTGACGAGCAGCCGCGCAAGTGCCCGAATAAATTACATCGGTCCCCATGTTAGGCCCAGAATTTATTCCGGAAACAACGACATCAAATTTTACACCAAAGAGAGAAGAAATCAAACCAATGTTTACGCAATCGGCAGGCATTCCGTTGCAAGAAAAAATACCTTCCCCATGCTTCTGAAAAGTAAACGCCTGCCCCATCGTGATTTTGCTTGAAACGGCAGAACGATTTGAATCCGGAGCAAGCACGTAAACGTCAGCCACTTTTTTTAATGAATCAACGAGAACCTTCAGCCCTTCTCCATTGATTCCGTCATCATTCGTAACAAGAACTTTTTTGCGGTTAAGAGACAATATGAACTCCTTCCGCAGGCTCCACGATATGACTTGAAGTGCGGAATCCAAAGATTTTTGTGAATTCTGAAAGCTTATTGTTGAACTCTGGGACATCTTTTTCGTCGAGAATCGCGTAAAGACAGCGACCGAAGCCCTTTCCGGTGATACGGCCACAATTGAACGGATTGCGTGAATCATCATTGTTAGGATTAATCTCTGAAAGCCGCTTCAATACCCAGTCAATTTCTGGACATGAAATTTCGTATTCATCTCGCATGTTCTCATGACTGTGATTGACAGCCCGGGCAAATTTGCCGAACGAGCCTTTATCGAGCCCGTCCCAGGCATCGAGCACAAACTGGTGCTCTTTGATAATGCTGTTGAGCTTTTTGTGAATCATCTCCGGCGCAATCGAAAGAACAAGGTTGACTTCATGAGGATTTTCCTCGTAACGCCAGCCTCCGCGCACATAAGATTTGCGGTCTTTTAATTCACCCAAAAGAAGCGCGCTCTCAGGCTCACGGATAATCTCTTCGTTCCAGATGTTCACGCGTGGAACTTTTGTATCTACAAGAATGATTTTTTTCTCAGGATAATCAAAAGGAAGAAGCTGGCAGGATTTAGTAGCATGGTCGGTAAGAACAAGAGATTTTTTGTCAGAATGAATGGCAGCAAGAATATCAGAAAGATAATGATTTGAATTAAGGAACCGAAGATTGCCCCTTGCCATTGCCTGAAGAATCTGCGGCTCATCGCAATTAAGCTTTTGAAGCTCATTGATTGCATACGCAGAACCAACCTTCATAGCGGTGTTGATTCCGAAGCCGGCAGAAGGCAGAATATCCGAATAAATCGTGAAATTCATGCCCTTTATCTCAAAGCCCCCGGAAATGAAACCGTAAATCATGGCTTTTATGGAATTTGCCCAACGGTCTTCCTTGCGATATTTCATTCCGACCATCGAAATTTTTTTGCGATCTTTTAGCTGCGGGAAATAAAAATGAAATGCAGCGTCGTCACGGAAAGAAACCGCGACATAAACAGGAAGGTTAACACCCATTGAAAGAGTTTTGTCGCGGAAAAACCAAGAGTGTTCACCAATCAAATGAAACCTTCCGGGCGTGCAGACTACGACATCCGGAAATTGACCATATTCAGACTTATGAATATCTTTTACAAGATCCATAGAATCCCCCACCGCATATTTCAATCAATTGCTTTTTTAAATGCAACTTAATAGAATGATAACACAATGTCTCGAATTTTACAAATTTTTTGTACGCTCCTGTCAACATTACTCATAGCCATGGCAATTCCCAACGAATTTCTTAAATTTGGCTCCCCGCTTATAGGTCTTTTCGCGCTTTATCCTTTTTATATCGTTCTCAGAAACTGCAAAAGTTACAAAGAGGCATTCATTCTCTGCTTTATCCACGGTTCAGTCACGCATCTTCTCTCCAGTTTTTGGCTTGGGAATTTCGCAGGATTCGCTATCTTCACTCTGGGAGCCTCTGACTTGGGCACAGGCTTTTTCGAGGGTTTTTTCTCGCTCGCATATTATTTTCCGATTCTTTTCGCAACAAAATCTCAGGAACTTCAATTGTCTTCCGGCAAGCTGCATTTTGAACTGCCATTCAGGATTTTTTGGTTTGCATCAGTCTATGCAATCTGGGAATACTGCAAGTCAACAGGTTTTCTTGCCTATCCATGGGGAACGCTCTCCATGACAGCATACGAATGGCCGCTTGTTACACAAATCGCCGATGTAACAGGAGTTTACGGAGTCACATTTCTTTTTGCCCTGTTTTCCGCAATTCTCGGCGAAGGAACACTTCTTCTAGGCAGGATTTCAAATTCAGTTTATGGAAGGATTATTTTCGACTCATACAAAAAAGCTTGTGCAACAGCATTGATCCTATTCATTGCAACAATTCTTTACGGAGCTTACCGTCTTTCAAGCCCGCGTGCACCAGTAAAAACAATGAACACAATCCTGGTACAGCAAAACAGAAACCCAAAACGCGAGAACGAAGAAGAAGATATTCTGCTCGCCCAAAAACTCACGCAGGAAAAACTCGATGAATATTCAAATTCATCAGAAACATGTGATCTGGTTGTATGGAGCGAAGCGGTCCTTCTCAAAAGGTTTCCTGCAGCAGAACTCTACTATAAATTCATTCCTTCAGAACAACCTCTGATTAAATTCATTAGTGAAAGCAAAACTCCATTCATAATCGGAGGTCCTGAAGTTTTCAACAACGAAAAGCATGAATTCGGAAATTCGGCACTGCTATTTGACAAAAAAGGCAAATTCTCAGGCTCATACACAAAAATGCATCTTGTTCCGTTCGCCGAGCTGATTCCATTCAGACAATATGAACCGATACGAAAGATAATCAAAAAAATGATAGGCTTTTCTTACGGCTGGACGCCCGGCAAAAAACCAGTCCTTTTTGAAATTCCTCTCAAAAATTCCATCGAGCCGGAAGAAGATTTCAAAATCTACTCGCTCGCCGAGGATTCTAAGCTCCAAAAAGAAAAAACAGTTTTTATCTCCACACCAATCTGTTTTGATGACTCAGCTCATGAAGTCTGCCATGCGCTTTATCATTCTGGAAGCGAAGTTTTTGTAAATATCACAAATGATTCATGGTCCAAAAAAAACTCTTCCGAAATCCAGCATTTTGTCGTCGCCCATTACCGCTCAATCGAATACAGAACCACGACAATCCGCTCTGCCAACGCAGGCTACACATGCGTAATCGATCCCACAGGCAAGGTTCTGGCCGACCTTCCTCTTTTTGAAGAAGGCGCGCTATCATACAAAGTCCCGATTTTCGCACGGAAGATGACAATTTACGCACTCTACGGTGACTGGCTTCCGTGGTCCCTGATTTTACTTGTATTCGCATATATCTTCTTCGCCGTCAAACGCAAGCTGCAAGAAGAAGAATCTCTCAAAAAAATCACGACAACACGCGTTCCTCATTCAATCGCATGGTATGAGCTCTGGGATTCAGTCCGCAAAAACTACGAAACGACCTTTGCTATTGACTGGAACAACTGGAACATATAATATTGTTAACAATTTTTAATCAGTGAGGTTAACAATTGAAATCACGAAAATATGTTTTTGTAGCAGTCTTTGCGGCTTTAATCAGCATTGGCTGCGTAATCGCAATTCCGCTCCCCGGAGGCGTTCCAATCACAGTCCAGAACCTGTTCTGCATTCTTGCGGGAGGAATTTTGGGCACATTCTATGGCTCTCTTTCAGTTTTTGCATGGATGATTCTTGGAGCTGTCGGAATCCCGGTATTCGCGAACGCTCACGGAGGCCTTGCAATCATTTTGGGACCAACAGGCGGCTATATGTGGGGCTATGCGCTCGGCTCTCTCTTTTTGGGGATGACTCTCGGAAAGCCAAAATTCGGCGAGAACAAAAAGGACGTAAAATTCCTTGCAAAAATTGCGCTTCTCTCTCTGATAGCTTATGCACTCGTCTATCTTCCAGGAATTCCATGGTTCATGCATGTTATGGCAGGAAAAGGAAAACCACAGACATTCCAAAGCGCGCTCAAACTCACGTTCATACCGTTTATTCCGGGAGATTTGATAAAATGGGCAGTCACAATTCCGCTTGTTGCCGCTTTAAGGCCGGTCGCAGCTCGCTATCTGACAACTGAATAAAAATGGAAACAGCTGTAAAACTTGAAAATGTAACTAAACGATTTCTATCCACTACAGGCTCAAAATATTCTGAGGCACTCACGGATATTTCTTTTGAGATTGCAAAAGGAAGCCTTACTATCCTTGCAGGTGCTAACGGAAGCGGGAAGAGCGTTCTTATGAACTTGATTTCGGGTCTCATGAAAGTGAGCGAAGGCAAAATCGAAGTGTCGTCAAAGCCAGGTCTTGTCTTTCAGGAAGCGAGCACGCAGATTCTCGGGGACACACCGCGCGAAGATGTTGCCGTCGGGCTCAAAAATCTCAAAACGCCCAAAAAAGAGATTCCGTCCCTTGTTGAAGCCGCTCTCAAAAATGTACGCCTCCTCGAAAAAGCTGACTTTCCGGCAGAATTTCTTTCGGGCGGAGAAAAACGCCGTCTTGCAGTGGCATCAATTCTTGCGATGAAGCGGGATATAATCATTTTTGACGAACCTTATGCAAACCTCGATTACCCGGCTGTCTGTGATGTGAACAATCTGCTTTCACAACTCCACTCCGAGGGCAAAACAGTGATTCTTCTCACTCACGAGCTTGAAAAATGCCTCGCCCTCGCAGACCATTTCCTGATTCTCCAAAAAGGAAAGCTGGTATATGACGGAAACCCCGAGGACGCCATAAAACTTCCGCTTGAGCAATGGTCGATCCGAAATCCGCTTGCAAAATACGAAAGCGTTCACGATTTGATTTGGAGATAAAAAAGAATGGAAAACGCACAGTTCTTTCATTATAAAACACAAAAAACCGTTCTTCATTCGCTTCCGCCTGCACTCAAGATTCTTCTGATTCTTGCGCTTGCGGTAGTCGCTTTTTATCTTCCTGTAAAGATTTGCCTTGTTCTTTGGCCGATTCTGATCCTTCTTTCAGCTATTTTCCTGAAATTCAGGCCATCAGAAATCTTCTCCGATCAAAAACCGATTCTCGCATATATTTTTCTCCTATATTTGGCAGGACTGATTCTTAATCTTTCAATTCATATTTCAAGTCTTTCATTTCCTGTCGCGACCTGGAATGAAGTTTTCAAGGATTTTCGAAAAGTCTTTATTCCGAACCTGACATATCTTCCGCTTCTTGCGCACCTTGCGCTATCTCTTGAAATCACATCGATTTTCTACAGAACCACAAGCCGTGGTCAGTTCAAGGACGGATTTTCTTCTATCGAAATGTTCATCACCAGAAAAGACTCAGCTCCGCTCTCGGACACGCTTTCGCTTGCACTAAGTTTCATTCCGAAGATTTCGACATTCTGGAACAAACTGGAGCTTGCCTGGCAATCACGAGGAGGAAAATCATCTCTTAAAAAAGCAGTTTTTCTCTTCCCAAAGCTTTTTCATGCCGCGATGCGTGAAGGATATGAAAAATCCCTTGCAATTCAAAACAGAAGTTTGTAGAATTTAATAAAGAGGAAAAAAATGAGATGTCCATATTGCGGAAGCCTTGACGACAAGGTACTTGAATCAAGAACAATGGCCAACGGTGAGTCAATTCGCCGCCGCCGGGAATGCGTCAGCTGCGGATTTCGGTTCACGAGCTACGAAAGAATCGAAGAAAAGCCGTTCATGGTCGTAAAGCGCGACGGACGACGCCAGCCATATGACCGAACAAAGCTTGAAAAAGGAATTGAGCGTGCTCTTGAAAAACGACCGGTCTCTTACGACACAAAAGAAAATATTCTCAACGACATCGAAGATCAGGCAATCATGAAGGGAAAAACTAATCGTGAAATAGCAACTTCTGAGCTTGGAGAAATAGTCCTCGAACGTCTCTACGAGACTGACAAAGTAGCATATATTCGATTCGCCTCTGTTTACCGTCACTTTGAGAATTTAGACGAATTCATCAAGGAAGCAAGGAAAATCAAACGGGACAAAGGTGCAGAAAGCACAAAAACAGAAAAATCCGAAGAAAAAAAATAAAAAAAAATCATTTTTTTTGGATTTTCCTATTGACACAATACAGTATTCTGCATAAAATAGATACATCTTTTGGGGGCATAGTCCAGCTGGTAGAACACCGGACTCATATTCCGTATGTCATAGGTTCAAGTCCTATTGCCCCTACCTACTTTACCCTCATGATTTTTCATGAGGGTATTTTTTTTATTGTACGACATATTTCTTACGGACTTGAACCTACGGTTCTGCGCGCCGAAATCTTAGATTTCGCCGAGACTCGCTCAAAACTCACCTCGTGAGTTTTCCCCCGCACACGCGGGGGCGCTCGCTACCTATTGCCCCTACCTATTTTAACCCGCGCTATTTTTATAGCGTGGGTTCTTTTTTTTATACGTTATATTTCTTACGGACTTGAACCTACGGTTCTGCGCGCCGAAATCTTAGATTTCGCCGAGACTCCTATGTTTTATGTCAAGCCCCTGTTTTTTTTATATTTTAAGCACTCTTCAAAGCTTTTTCTGCAAGTTCAGAATACTGGTCCACAGAAAATTTCTTTGGAGAGTACGGTTTTCCAGATTTTAGAATGGCAAGCATCATTTCTGCCATTTTTCTTGCAATACAGACTATTGCTTTTTTCTTTGACATTCCGCGAACCTGAGTAAGATACTGCCATTTACTTTTTAGCACCGTATCTTCCTTTGCAAAACGGACATGACTCCATGCCGCCATTATCAGAAGCGAACGAACTTCCGGATTACCGGCCTTTGTAATATTGCCGTAATGCACCTGATCACATGAAATATCCAGCTTTGGAACAAGTCCAAGATAATTTGAAACCTGTGAACCATTGTCAAACCTGCTTCCGTCTCCTACAAATCCACTGTATGCGACAGCCGTCAGCTCTCCGATACCTGGAACAGTCTGAAGATTTTTTATATTATTATCGCTTTCAACTTCAATAGCGATTTCCTTCTTCACTTCAGCAATCTGCGTTTCTACCAGGTCAATCACCTGACAGATTCTTTCAGCCTGCCTTCTTTGCGTTTCTTCAAGCAACTGAAGACTTTTTTCTCGTGAAGTCTTTGTTGCAAGATTTTTCTTCTTTATATCTGTTATACCGCATTCCACAAAAAGTGCATGCAGTCTGTTCACTTCTTTTGTTCTGTCTGAGCGAAGTTGCTTTGCTTCTCGAATCATCCGTCTTCTTTTTAAGTCAGTTTCCGAAGGAAGCGGAACGACTGGCAACTTCTCATCATCATGAGTCTTTACGAGCCGGGCAAGCTTCAGGGCATCTTCCTTATCAGTTTTTTTTAGCGACTTATAGATGACCGCAAGCTTCCCTGCATGGAGCAAGAGAACGTCACAGCCAACGGCAGATTTCATTTCCCTTGCGACTTTCATCGTAAGGCTGCACATTTCGATTCCAACGCGGTCGGTCGGTTTCAGCTTTGAGTAAAGCTTCTGTCTCCCTTCCGGAGTCGTCAGTCCGTTTGAGCGGACAATTTTTCCGTTCTCATCGTACATGCACATTTCGTAAGTCCTTACTCCGAAATCAAGCCCCACGAATCTTCTGTTTTGCTGTTCCATAATCCTGCTCCTTTATGGTAATATTGGGGCAGGAGCTTGTAAGTGAAAGTTGGGTCACTGTACTCCTATTCGCGGTTCGCCAGTATGACTGGCGGCCGCACTTTGATCTCCAGCGGAAGGTTTAGGTTAATCTCGCTCTCGAGGTCTATGCCTCTCTGTCTCGCGTGGAACCTGCCGCCTACCTCCTGCTCCCGTCAGAACAGGATACCGCTTTCACCCTTTTCATAAAAGCATATCATCTCGCTCAAAACCTGTCTCACAGGTTTTGCCGGCTAACGCCGTCGCTCCCTACCCGCAACGTCCCCGGGGATTCGAAAGTCATTTTGCACTGCTAATGCATTGCCGTTCGCTACCTAAAAATCCCCACAATTTACTTAAATCTTTTCAGTTTTTTGCCGAAAATTCTTAAGATATGAAATGTTCGGTTTTTAAAATTGCCTTTTCAGTTTTGATTTTATCTGCTGTCTCTCATCTTTACTCTGACTCTGTTCATGAGGTTCAGGCAGGTGACACATTGTATTCTATCAGCAAAAAGTACGGTGTTTCGGTGAGTGCAATCCAGGAAGCAAACGGATTCTCAGACAACGGAATCAAAGTTGGTCAAAAAATAAAGATTCCAGATGCTACTGTTTCAGCTTCAGCAACGGCCTCGGTCCCTGCACAAACTTCAAAAACTGTCACAGCATCTTCAAATCCTCCTGCGGTTTCGGAATCGGCTTCATCTGCAGCCGCAAAAACTTCCGCAAATTCTGACGGAACTTACATTGTACAAAAAGGCGAGACCTGGTTCGGAATCTCAAAGAAACATGGAATATCAGTCGCGGATTTGCAGAAACTCAACGGGGTAGGAAGTGACGCCGCGCTCAAAGTCGGACAGAAAATCAAAGTTCCAGGTGGTAAAAATTCTGTTCAGTCAGGTACATCAATCGCAAGCACGAAAACTCAGCCTGCTCCTGCAAAAGATTCGAAAACTGCAAAGGCTCCGGCTTCGCAAGAAAAAGTTCCGGACTTAAAGGCTAACGATCCGCATAATTATTCGAGCAAAAAAGCTGATTCTTCACTCGTCTGGCCTGTAAAAACTGAAAATATTGTCTATATCAACGGAAAAGTCGGCGGAGTCAGCATGGCCGCAAAAAAGAACGAGGAAGTCAAGGCAATTCGTGCCGGAACAGTCATGTTCTCAGGCTCATACCGCGGTTTCGGAAACGTCGTCTTTATCCAGAGCAAAACCGGACATATTTATGCGTACACCGGCTTGGGCTCGATCGACGTTTCAAAAGGTGACTACATCAATTACAGTTCAGAGATCGGCACTGCAGGAATCGATACATACACAGGAAAATCTCAGATTTCGCTCATGGTATTCCAGAACGGGCAGCCGATAGATCCTGCAAAGGCACCCCGCGGATAAAAAAAAACAACGAAATTTGTAAAAAAAATTAAATGTCTATTGACAATGTCCTATATTTTTTGATATAGTTCTGAACATCGACTGGGGGCGTAGCGAAGCTGGTTATCGCGCTGGCCTGTCACGCCGGAGATCGAGGGTTCGAGCCCCTTCGCTCCCGTCAAAAAGCCCGCTTAATTCTGAGCGGGCTTTCCTTTTTTTTCGGGTATTAGCGCAGCTGGTAGCGCGCTACGTTCGGGACGTAGAGGTCGACGGTTCGAATCCGCCATACCCGACTTTAATTCTTTTCAATTTTTTCTTCTATTAATTCCACCTTAAAATCATCCGATAAACATAATATGAAACACAAAAAAATATTCGTATTATTTTTATTTGCTTTGTCATCATTTTCTTTTGCAAATGTTTACAAATCAAATGTTCAGGCATCCTATTACGCCGAAAAATATCATGGCCGAAAAACCGCGAACGGCGAGACCTTCAATATGTATGCCATGACCTGCGCGCACAAAACCCTTCCTTTTGGCACGATTCTTCGTGTCACGAACCTCAAAAATAACAAAACTGTTGACGTTCGCGTAAATGACCGCGGGCCATTCGTAAAAGGTCGTGAAATTGACGTCTCAAAAGCGGCTGCTCAGAAACTTGGCATGATAAAAACCGGCACGGCAAGCGTAAGAATTGAAATTGTGGACAAAAACGCCTCGGTATCGCAAGTCTCAAAATCAACGCAAAAAAAATCTGATGAAAAAGTCCCTCCCAAATCCGATTCGAAAATGTCCGCGGGGTTCTGGGACGTGCAGGTTGCTTCATTTTCAAGCCGTGAGAATGCGAACAGACTGGCTCAGAACCTGCTCCGCGAGGGCTTCGAAAATGTCTATTTCCAAAAAACAAGCAGCGTTGTCCGGGTTGTGATAAAAAAAGTCCCGGATTCAAAACTTCCGTCCGTAGAGTCTCAGCTGAGAGCTATAGGTCAGACTGATTACATCGTAAAAAGAAACAGTTAGTTATAAAGCCGTACCGGATAATGGTGCGGTTTTTTCTTTATAAGGCGCAAATCCGCGTGCTGCCGCTGTTGCGCCGCTCGGTAGCCCTCGGTGCCCGCCCGCGGGCACTGGCCGAAGGCCACGGCTCCATAGCGGTTGCGGCACCCCCTCCCGGGGCGGGAGGGGCGGGCCCGGGCCGTTGTCTGGTCACGGGCGCCCCCGGCCGTCCGGGCCGCAGGACGCTTCAGGACAGTGTGAGGCCCCTGCCCGGGAACGGCATCCCATGCCGGTGGGAGGACCCGAAAAAAAATGAAAAAAAATCGAAAAAAAAATTAAAAAGTGTTGACAGAAAATATGAGCCGTGATATATTCATTCTCACCCGCTGACAACAAGCGGCGGGCACAAAGTTCTTTGAACAGCATACCAGTGACGGAAAGGAAAGACAAACGTGAGGCAGACGAACAAAGTCTGGTTCAGCGTGTGACATCACAGCATACAAAAAAAACAAGCCAGCGGGGCCGAGAGGCCCTGATGGAGTTCCTAATCAATTCAATCTAAGATGAAATGATAAGGTCAGGCAATGATTTATGGTAATCTTCGGTCCTTCGGGACCTTGGAATAATCATGGAGAGTTTGATCCTGGCTC
>Ga0256404_1001588_pt1 | contig 53930 bp, 51 predicted proteins | sample RumenRJG_01DNA_FD_185990 | JGI IMG/M metagenome (GOLD analysis project Ga0256404, IMG submission 185990) | Bovine rumen microbial communities from Lethbridge, Alberta, Canada - RJG_01 | ecosystem: Host-associated > Mammals > Digestive system > Stomach > Rumen | place: Canada: Alberta | collected... | reverse complement strand
TCACTAACAACTTGTTTTTTGAATTCAAAACTATATTTTTGTCTTCCCATAAAAAACGACCTCCAAAAGTTAGATTTTTAGGTCTAACTTTTGGGGGTCGGTTCATATTTGTGGGGGGGGAAAGAGGGTTTTCTACTATCTTTGAAAAGGATTTAATTATTTTTCAACAATTGCAAGCTCTGTCTCTTTATCGAAGAAATGAGCCTGTGACATATCAAGAACAAATGAGAAATCGCTTCCTGTTCTTGCGCTTGTCTTGGGATCAACCCTTGCAGTAAGCTGAGTGCCGGCATAATCAAAGTAAAGATAAACTTCAGCTCCGAGAAGCTCATAAACACGGATGGTTGATTTGATGACATTATCTGTATTAAGTCCTTCAACAGTAGCGAATTGAGGATCATGGATATTTTCAGGTCTGATTCCAAGAACGACTGTCTTTCCAACATAACCCTGATCTTCAAGAACCTTGGCCTTATCAGCCGGTACGAGAAGCTTTGAATCACCAACTTTTGCGATCACATCGGATCCACTCTTTGAGATCTCTGCATCGACGAAGTTCATCTGAGGGCTTCCGATGAATCCTGCAACGAAGAGATTTACAGGATGCTGATAGAGGTTCTGAGGTGTATCTGTCTGCTGGATGACACCATCCTTCATAACTACGATACGTGTACCAAGTGTCATAGCCTCTGTCTGGTCATGTGTAACATAAATCATTGTTGCACCGAGTCTGTCATGAAGCTTTGAGATCTCTGTTCTCATTTGAACACGAAGCTTTGCATCCAGATTTGAAAGAGGTTCATCCATAAGGAAGACCTTAGGGTTACGTACAATGGCACGTCCCATGGCAACACGCTGTCTCTGACCACCTGAAAGAGCCTTGGGCTTACGATTTAAATACTGTGTAAGACCAAGAATTTCAGCAGCCTCATCAACCTTACGCTTGATCTCGTCCTTAGGAACCTTACGAAGCTTAAGGCCGAAAGCCATATTATCGAAAACTGTCATATGAGGATAAAGAGCATAGTTCTGGAAAACCATAGCTATATCTCTGTCCTTAGGCTCAACGTTGTTCATAACCTTTCCGTCGATCTTTAATGTACCCTCAGTGATATCCTCAAGTCCTGCGATCATACGAAGAGTTGTTGATTTTCCACATCCTGAAGGACCTACGAAGATGATAAATTCCTTGTCTTTTACATCGAGATTGAAATCCTTAACAGCTGTGACACCGCTTTCATAGTGTTTGGTAATATGTTCAAGTTGAATTTCTGACATTTTCTACCCCTTTATATAAAAAATTTCTTTTGTTACAGTTATTATTGTAGAAAAAATGATTTTCGCGGGCAATGTTAAAGTAACCAAAAAAAAATCCTATTTTTCGTTAAAGTAATAAGTCTATTCGTGGTTTACCTTTTTTTAATTCATTTGTATAATAAATTAGTTTAATAAGCATTATCAGGAGAGGGTTATTATATGAAGATTAACAAGATTGCAGAAATACTTAAGATCACAGGAGCTGTATTTATCATCGCTACTGCGGTCTTTTTCTTTATGGAACCCAGTCATGCAGCCATATGCAGTATATCAGGACTTGCTATCATTCTTGAAAAATTTCTTCCGCTCACAGTCTCGGAGATCATGCTGATATTTGATGCTTTGCTCCTTGTTGTTGGCTTTGCTACCTGCGGAGGAGAGTTCGGAGTAAAGACGGTTTACACATCGATCCTGCTGCCTCTTTTTGTCAGGATGTATGAGATCATATTTCCAAATTTCAAGTCACTTACAGGAGACCAGCTTCTTGATGTTGTATGTTATTGTGTTATCGCCGGATTCGGGATGGCCATGCTCTTTGACATGAACGCATCTTCAGGCGGACTTGATATAGTTGCAAAAATGCTTAATAAATATTTTCATGTAGATATAGGAAAGGCTCTTAGCATAGCAGGACTCATCATTGCTTTCGGAGCGCTTTTGGCCTATGATGTGAAGACTGTTGTCTTAAGTCTTATCGGAACATATCTTAATGGAAAACTGGTTGATTTTTTCATATTTGATAAAAATCTGCAGAGACGGGTATGCATCATTTCCCCCAAGGAGAATGAGATACTTAATTTCATAATCCATGATTTAAAATCTGGAGCTACAGTATATGAGGCTTTCGGCGGCTATCACATGAGTATGCACCGCGAGATCATAGCTATAGTCAACAAAAGCGAATATCAAAAGTTAATGAATTTTATAAGAGAAGTAGATCCACAGGCCTTTATCACGGTATATAAGGTAAGTGAGATCAATTACAGATCGAAGGAACTCGAGGAGAGGAAATTTGACTGAAAAAGCAGAATTCGAAAGAAAAGACGGACTGTGCTATACTTTGAAGTAACTTTAACAAGGTCTAAAAGGTTATATTTTCCTTTCGGGGGGATTAGATACAGATGGAAATTAATGGAAAATTAAAGCAATATCTTAGAGCGCCTATCTATCTGGTGATAGTCTTCGTTGCTATAGATATAGGTTTCTTCTTCTATGATGTGGTAGTGGGAATAGCCTTCCTTATATTCTGTATGATCTATGTTCTTGTGCTAGGGATCTTCTACGGAGTATTCAAGCAAAGGCTGAAAAGCGAACTAATAAACTTTGCGCAGGAATATGCAAAATCACAGAACATCCTCCTCGAGAATTTCAAGGTACCCTATGCGCTCCTTGATGGCAGTGGCAGAATAGTTTGGAAGAATGCACTTTTTTCCAAGCTCTTTGATGAAAAAATAGGGGAATATGAGCATATTTCGAAGATTTTTCCTGAGATCAATAATGAAATTATAAAGGATTCCGAAGAAGCAAGGTTCACAAGAATAAATTATAACAGTAAGTGTTATGATGCTTTCACGGAAAAGCTTAGATTATCGGAAGACAGGACAGGGAAGCTGTTTTCACTTACGGGGGGAGATTATTCCCTTATAGCCTTCACTATGTTTGATGTGACCGAGCTCACTCAGATAAAGGAAGAGAATGCAAATCTCCGCATGGTGCCGGCAATTGTCTATATAGATAATTATGAGGAAACCATTGAAAATGTGGAGACTGTAAAACGGGCTCTTCTTGTTGCTGTCATTGACCGAAAGGTTAATCAATATTTCCAAAAGGTTGACGGAATAGTTCAGAAAATAGAAAAAGATAAATACTTTGTAGTTTTTGAACACAGATATCTTGCCAAGCTTAAGGAAGAACGATTCAGCCTTTTAAGCGATATCAAAACTGTTAAGGTAGGGAATGATTCTGAAGTTACCATTTCGATCGGTATTGGTGAGGACGGAAAGAATTATCACGAGAATTTTGAATTTGCGGCGGCAGCTATTAACATTGCACTCGGCCGAGGCGGTTCGCAGGCAGTTGTTAAGAATAAAGACGGTGTTTCTTATTTTGGAATGCATGGTAAATTGATTGAGAAAAATACTCGTGTTAAGGCCAGAGTTAAGGCACAGGCCCTAAGAGAAATAATGGAAGCCAGATCTGATGTCTTTGTAATGGGCCACAAAATAAGCGACATAGATGCTTTCGGAGCAGAGGTAGGAGTATATGTTGCAGCAAGGCTTCTGGGAAAACCTGTTCATATCATATTAAATATGATCACGTCATCATTAAGGCCTGTAGTCGATATGATCATGAAAATGCCCGGAGTACCATCAGATCTCATAATAAATAGTGAGACTGCCGTAAATATAGTGACTCCAGACAGTCTTGTAATGGTAGTAGACACCAACAGGTCGAGTTATACAGAATGTCCAAAGCTTATTAATGAAAAAAATACTATAGTTGTTTTCGATCATCACAGACAGGGAGAAGGAGTGATCGAGAATCCGACATTAAGCTATATAGAGCCGTATGCTTCTTCTACATGTGAGATGATAGCAGAAGTGCTTCAATATTTTGCTGATAATGTTTCTATAAAGCCGGAGGAAGCGGATGCAATCTATGCCGGGATCCTTATTGATACAAATAATTTTGTAACAAAGACCGGTGTGAGGACATTTGAGGCGGCAGCATATCTTAGACGTAACGGAGCTGACATGACAAGGGTAAGAAAGCTCCTGAGAGAGAACATGGAAGCTTATAAAGCCAGGGCTGAAGTCGTAAGAAAGGCCGAGGTCTACAGGGGAATAATTGCTATATCAGATTTTTCCTCAAAAGATGTTGAAAGCCCGACTATAATAGGGGCTCAGGCGGCAAATGAACTGCTAGACATAATAGGTATAAGAGCTTCTTTTGTACTTACAGACTATAATGGAAAGATCTATGTAAGCGCAAGGTCAATTGATGACATAGATGTTCAAATAATAATGGAAAAATTAGGAGGCGGCGGGCATCTAAATGTTGCTGGTGCTCAGCTTGAGGGCGAAGATATAAGTTCCGTAAAGAACGAAATAGAAACAATTATTGATGACATGATGGAAAAAGGAGAGATAGAGTAATGAAAGTTATCTTACTTCAGGATGTAAATAAGGTTGGAAGAAAGGGCGAGATTGTAAACGTAAGTGATGGTTATGCAAGAAATGCCCTTATCAGGAAGAATCTCGCAAAGGAGGCTACAAATGCTGCTATTGCCGAGATGGCTCAGAGAAAGAAGCATGATGACAAAATCGAAGCCGAGCGCCTTCAAGAAGCAAAAAAATTTGCTGAAGAAATGAAAAAATGGGATGTTTCACTTTCCATTAAGACAGGTGAAGGCGGAAAGACTTTTGGCTCAGTATCACCTAAGCAGATAGCTGACGCTGTTAAAGACCAGTATGGAGAAGAACTTGACAAAAAGAAGTTCGAGATCGATGAACCAATTAAGTCTGTTGGAGCATTTGAGATTAAAGTTAAGCTCCATCCCGATGTTATAGGAACATTAAAGATTCATGTAAGAGAAGCCTGATATGGATGATTCATATGTAAACACACCGACCAGGATATTGCCGAATTCTCCTGAGGCCGAAAAATCGGTCATAGGAGCCATGCTGGTAGACTCCGAAGCCATAGAGAAGGCCGAAGAAAAGCTGGTCAAGTCTGATTTTTACAATCAGCTATATGGGACTTATTTTGAGGCCATAACCGAACTCTATGCCGCTGGCATTGAAGTCGAGCCCATTGTCCTTCATGAAAAGCTCATCGAGAAGTCGGTATCTCCAGAGGCATCATCGGTGGAATTTATCAATTCTCTTATAGCCTCCATGGCAACTTCCTGGAATATAGAGAATTATTGTCAGGTCGTAAAGGAAAAATCGATACTAAGATCTATAATTCGTGTAAATCAGGATATAGAGAAAAGCTGCTTTGATGGAAAAGACAGCATAGATAAGATCCTTGGAAAGACTGAGCATGATATATTCAAGCTGCTTCAAACCAGAGGCCAGGAAGACCTGGTTCCCATAAGCAGGATTGTATCGGACACAATTAATAATATACGCGTAGCTTCCATGAACAAGGGAAGCGTGACCGGAGTTCCCACAGGATTCAAGGATCTTGATTATAAGACAGCCGGTATGCAACCATCTGATCTGGTTCTTCTTGCCGCACGTCCTTCAATGGGAAAAACGGCTCTTGCTCTTAATATCGCAGAAAACGTGGCTTTGAAGCAGAATAAATGCATAGCAGTTTTTTCCGTGGAAATGCCTCGCGAGCAGATTGTTAAACGTCTGCTTTCACTGGAAACTCATATTGATGCCCAAAAATTGAGAACCGGAAATCTAAAGGATGATGAATGGATAGAACTCATGGAGGGTGCAGCAAAGGTTGGAAATTCTAATCTTATAATCGATGACACAGCCGGTATCAGCATTACTGAGATGAGAACAAAATGCAGAAAGATAAAGCTGGAGCATCCTGATCTTTCAATGATCATAATCGACTACCTGCAGTTAATGACAGGAACCCAGAAAGCTCAGGGAGAATCAAGGCAGCAGGAGATCGCTGAGATATCCAGATCATTGAAAGGAATCGCCAGAGAGCTAAATGTTCCTGTCATCGCTCTTTCTCAGCTCTCCAGAGCAGTGGAACAGAGGACGGATAAGAGACCCATGCTTTCAGATCTTCGTGAATCCGGAGCCATCGAGCAGGATGCCGATGTGGTTATGTTTATCTATAGAGATGAATATTACAATAAAGATTCTAAGAAGAAGGGCATAGCAGAAGTCATTATTGCCAAGCAGAGAAATGGTCCTACAGGAACTGTTGAACTTGCATGGTTGCCCGAATATACAAAGTTTGCGGATCTTGAGAGAAATTATTCCGAGTAGAAAATAATAATTACCTCCGATGAGGCGAAAATGCTTTCAGGACATAAAAAAAGACCTCTTAAAAGGTCTTTTTTTATACCCCAAAGAGGTCTTTTAATTTCATCAGCCCTGAGAAATAGCTCCTGTAGGACAAACGCTTGCGCATGTTCCACACTCGATGCATGAATCAGCGTCGATCTCATAATGAGCATCTCCCTGTGAAATAGCAGAAACGGGGCACTCGGGCTCGCATGTTCCGCAAGAAACACAAGTGTCAGAAATTACATATGCCATAATAAATTCCTCCTTAATTAAACAAGGGAAAACCCTCTCTTTGAACATAATAGTAGCTTATGGATATTTAAAATACAAGTATAAAATCAAACACAATTGTTATAATTTTGACATAGTCTCAACGGCGTATTTATTAATCAGAATGTTTCCGTGTTCTCTCATTCTTAAATATGTATAAGCGCTTATCGATTTAAAATTACAATGTTCGACAAGATAAGGAAGAAATGAAGTGGGGACGGGGTTATCTAAAAGTCCGTCCTTTAGTTCAAGACAAAGAATATGCTTTCCTTTATAAATCAGATATGTACTTGATGTTAAAAGATCAGTATTGATTTGCTTGCATATTTTTACAAGAGATGAAGGAGAATCAATGAGAATAGCAAGATAGTCAGGCACTGGTTCAGTATATGCTGCGTCATCTGTATATGCAAGAGAATCATCAATATATGCAAGAGGATCATTAGTAAATTCTGCGAATCTTCCGTCGAGTTCATCATGGGAATCTGTCTTCGTAATTATAAGGCAAAGGGACTGGTCTTCAGTAGGAACAGCCTCAATTGAAAGAAGATCTCTTCCTTCTTCTATATCCATGACTTGACCTACCCGGCTTATTACGTCATTAAAGAGCTGTTTTACCTTAGGTGATCCGTAGCTTAATTCGTCGGCAGTGGTGATGCTTCGACTAAGAAGTTCTTTCTGACTGATCAGACATCTTACTTTATTGGGGTTTATTTTTTCTAACTTCATAGGCACCACTTTCAAAAGATTATAAGTAAAAAAATTATAGACCGATGGCCTCCATATGTAAAGGAAGTAAAATGTAAAAAAAACATTAAAATTTAGACATTAGCTTAATAATTAATTAAGAATCAGAAAAAGCATTGATAGATTCTGAAGATAGTGATTAAATCTGTCATATACCACGAAGAAATCAATGCGATTTATTAAGATCCTGGGGAGGTGATCGAGGGAGAAGGCTAAAAGTGGGGTAAGTTGTGCGGAGGTTTACATTTTTAAGGGAGATCTGCCTGATATCCATCCTTCGCAAATGTAAGGAAAAGAACCTGCCTGGTGCAGGTTCTTTTTTCTTTAATATATCATACAGAAAGAGTATGTTATAATTACTTACCATGGAGGTGAAAATGAAAAAAGTAAACAACAGACCGATCATTGTGATGGCGGTATTAGTGATAATAATCATTGCTCTTGGGATGGTACTTATGATATATCGTTATTCTCCGACCAGCGAGAGAATGAAACTAAAAGATTATTATAAAGTAAGCGGAAACAAGGCAGCTCTAATATTTGATGGTGAATACCTTAATGACGAAGAAGGAAAAGCTGCCGGAGCTTTGATATTTGATGGAAAGATATATATTTCACTCAATTTTCTTAAAGACAAGCTCGATGACACCTATGTTTATGACAGCGAAGCTAAGATATTGAGATATGTTACGGATAAGGATGTTTATAGCATAAATGCCGGAGAGAAAACATATACAGTCGGATCTGAGACAAGGAACAACAAGAATGTGATAGTCTATGATCATGATGGCACAGCTTATATAGATCCTGATTTTGCGTCACTTCTTACAGATTTCAAATATTCGACTGCATCTTCTCCGGCCCGTATAATAATAAAAAAAGCCGGCTGGAAATATCAGGAGGCTGATGTAAAACGAGATACCCAAGTCAGAAGATTTGGAGGAGTAAAGAGCCTTATACTTTCTGAACTTTCAAAAAAAAGCAAGGTAACTGTCCTTGAAAATTATGGTAAGTGGAGCAAGATAGTAACAGACGACGGAGTAATCGGATGCGTTTTGAATTCAACACTCAGGAATAACTCTGAAAAGAAAGTGCAGAAGACTCTGGAAAAAAGAACATATAAGCATAAGAAACTGGATGGAAAAGTAAATCTTGCCTGGTGCCAGGTTACAAATAAGTCTGCTAACCAGAATGCTCTTTCTTATATAGATAAGATGAAAGGAGTAAATGTAATTTCTCCCACCTGGTTCTATATAGCTGATGGAAGCGGAAATATAGGAAACCGGTCCAGTCTTGACTTCGTAAATACCTGTCACGCTAAGAACATACAGGTATGGGGGTTAATAAGTAATTTTGAAAATTCCGATATAGATGTCTCTTCTGCAATAAATAGAACTGCATCCCGCGATAACCTGGTTAACCAGACTTTGGCAGCAGCAATAGCGGCAGATCTTGACGGGATTAATGTGGACTTTGAATCAATATCGGAAAAGGACAAGGATGGATATCTAGAATTTATAAGAGAGCTTTCTCTTAAGTGTGAAAAAAACGATATTATCCTTTCTGTGGACAATTATGTTCCTACGCAATACACAGCTTTTTATGACAGGGCAAATCAGGCTGATTTTGCTGATTACATAATTATGATGGCATATGATGAGCATTATGCGGGCTCAAAAGAAGCAGGCTCGAATTCATCTTTTCCTTTTGTCAGCAACGGAATAAAGGATACGCTTAAGGAGGTGCCTTCTGACCAGATAGTTCTTGGACTTCCTTTATATACAAGGATCTGGTGCACGGAAAACGGGAAAGTGACATCAAAGCCTTTAGCTATGGACAAGGCGGTTCAGGAAATGCAGTCCAAGGGCGCTGAGGTTAAATGGCTGGAAAAAGAGCAGCAGAATTATGCGGAATATATTGACGGAGACAAACTCTATCAATGCTGGATTGAAGACGAAAAATCACTTACACTAAAGCTTAAGCTCGTGCAGGATGATAATCTTGCCGGAGCTGCTTTCTGGAAAATGGGGCTTGAAGATCCAGATATTTGGAATGCCATATCGACATATTTGGAGTAAAAAATGCATACGCAGATAATAAAAATAGACAGAAACGATAAAGAGCCAGACTTTGGTGACGCAATAGATATAATCAGAAATGGTGGACTTGTAGCCTTCCCTACAGAGACTGTATATGGTCTTGGCGGTGATGCTGCAAATAAAGAAGCATCAAAGAAGATATATGCCGCCAAGGGAAGACCCAGTGACAATCCGCTTATCGTACATATACATGATTTTTCAGAACTTGAAAAAATAGCATCGGAAGTTCCTGATGAAGCCAGAAAACTTAATGAAGCATTCTGGCCGGGACCTCTTACTATGATAGTCAAAAAAAACGATCGTATACCTTACGAGACTACGGGAGGACTTGATACAGTTGCAGTAAGAATGCCAAGTCATCCCATAGCACGAGCTTTTCTTATTGAGAGTAATGTAATGATAGCAGCTCCCAGCGCAAATACATCTGGAAGACCTAGTCCTACTAAAGCAGAGCATGTTATTGAGGATCTTTCGGGAAAAATCGACTGCATTATAGACGGCGGTGTTTGCGATATTGGTCTTGAATCAAGTATCATAGATCTGTCAACAGATATTCCTACAATACTAAGACCTGGATATATCAATAAAGAGATGTTCGAAGAAGCTTTGGGACGTGAAGTTGCAATAGATCCCGGAATCATAGATGCCAATGCAAACAAGGGCATAAGGCCTAAGGCTCCTGGCATGAAATATCGTCATTATGCACCAAAGGGAAACCTTATAGTTATAGAGGGCAAGAGTGAAAATGTCATTTCAAAGATAAATGAGCTGGCAGCTCGTGCTTTGGCTGAGGGAAAAAAGACTGGAATAATAGCCACGGAAGAAACAAAAGAAAGATACAAGGCTGATATAGTAGAGACAATAGGCGACAGGAATGATGAATATTCCATTGCCAGAAACTTATATTCGGTCCTTCGTGACTTTGATGATAATAAGGTTGAGAGTATTTTTTCCGAGAGCTTTGAAACGCCGAATATTGGTATGGCTATAATGAACAGGCTTTTAAAGGCTGCGGGACACCAGGTGATAAAAGTTGATTGATCTAAAGAAAGTCAGAAGAATAATTTTCGTTGATCTGCACGGAACGACCAGAGCTCCCATGGCTGCATTCATAATGAAGAAAAATCTCGATGAGATGGGGCTTGACCTTCCGGTCGAGATCATGGCAAGAGGGCTTTTTCAGCATTTTCCAGAACCTCTTAATCCAAAATCGGAAGCGGTTCTTATAGGAAAAGGTATAAATACAGAAGGCTATCATTCTGAAAAATTTTCAGATGATGAAGTAACTGACAAGACGATTATGTTCGCAATGGACAGTAATGGAAGAGACATACTTCTTTCAGACTATTCATCGCCGAATGAGGATAATACATTTGTTTTGTCATATTTTGTAGGTGAAGAGCTTGAAACATTGAATCCCTATGGAGAACCTATTATGACATATGGGCTATGTTATGAGGCATTGAAGGCTACCACGGGGAAACTTATCGAAAAGATCACTGAGTGATCCCGGGGAGATTTTATGAGTGACAAGAGGGAAGATTATATAAGCTGGGATGAATATTTCATGGGAGTGGCATATATGTCTGCCATGAGATCAAAGGATCCCCATACTCAGGTGGGCTGCTGCATAGTTTCGCAGGATAACAAGATACTTTCTATGGGCTATAATGGCTTTCCCAGAGGATGCAGCGATGAAGTTTATCCCTGGAAGAGGGAAGGCGACCCCTTGGACAGCAAGTATTTTTATACGACTCACAGTGAACTTAATGCTATTTTGAATTATAGAGGAGGTTCGCTTGAGGGAGCAAAAATGTATGTCACTCTTTTTCCTTGTAATGAATGTGCCAAAGCTATAATTCAGGCTGGTATCACAGAGCTTATATATGCTGAAGACAAATATGACGGAACTCCTTCGGTCATAGCTTCCAAAAGGATGCTGACATCTGCCGGGGTTCATTACAGACTTTATGAGAAAACCGGACGTGATATCAAAATTGACTTGTAATTCACCGGAGGTTGTATTATCTTGAAAAAAAGAGAAGTAAATAAGATATTGGAAGCACTGGCAATGGTTGGTCAAATCTCAATAACGATGATTACTTCAATCGCAATCAGCCTTTTTATAGGCTATATTATAGGAAAATTTACCGGAGCAATCTGGGTAACCATATTATTTTTTTTCCTCGGATGTGCTTCAGGATTTCTTGGTGTTTATAGACTCATAAAGAAGTATCTTAAATGATAAAATATCTTAAAAGACTAAATGAATGGCTGCCGTCCCTGATAGTAGGAATGCTTATTTTTTCAGGACTTGTCGAACTTATTTGCATTTGGTTGGTAAGTGATATATTTAGATTTACGACAGGTCTTTTTATTGGTACGGCAACAGCAATATGGATGGCAGTTAATATGGCAAGTTCTCTTTATGCCACTCTCCAGCCAGATGCTAATAATAAGATGACTGCAGTGAAAGCTGTTCTTAGATATATCGTAGTATGTGCAGTGATAATAGCTACGGCTGTTTTTAGGATCGGATCTCCGATCGCTGCATTTATCGGATTGATGGGCCTTAAGGTCAGTGCTTATCTGCAGCCATTTATTCACAGATTTATTCTTAAGGATCTTAAGGATGATCCTGTGGATGAAGACGCAATAACTGCTGCTACTGCGTCCGAAGATGAGCTTCAGATCTTCGAAAAATAACTGGAAATGGAGGTGAGGATTTTGGAGACTATATTGTTAGCCTCGTCAGCCAAAAACATCGATTTCATGATCCATGGTCTGTTCAAGTACAAGATCTTCGGTCAGACTGTATGGATAACTACTTCGCATGTATGTCTTCTTATAGTGCTGCTTACACTTATCATTTTTTCCTTTGTTGTAAAGCACAAAATGAAGAATGCGACTGAAGTTCCCGGGACTTTCCAGAATATACTGGAAGCTATTGTCGAATTTCTCGATAATATAGTCAAAGGTTCCATGGGAAAGAATGCACCGGTCTACAGAAATTATATCTGTACCATATTCTTGTTTATTCTTTTCTGCAATCTTTCGGGACTTCTCGGACTCAGGCCGCCTACAGCAGATTATGGAACGACTCTGGCGCTGGCTCTCATTACCTTTGTTATGATTCATTTCAATGAGGTGAAGCATCATACAGCAAAGGAACTCTGGGAAAGTAAAACAAGCCCCATGCCGCCATGGCTTCCCCTGTGGCTTCCCATTAACATAATAAGTGATCTGGCTGTGCCCATCTCGCTGTCACTTCGTATGTTTGCGAATGTCCTTTCAGGTGTGATCATAGAAGCACTTTTATATGGAATGCTTTCAAAGATCGCCTATGTATGGCCGGCAGCTCTTCATGTCTATTTTGATATATTTTCAGGCGCAATTCAGACATATGTATTCTGTATGCTTACAATGACATATGTTAATCAGGCAATAGACAATGATGATGAAGAAGAAAATGCCTGAGGAAAAACTAGTTAAAAAAACTGAATGAAAAAGGAGGAAACAAAATGAACATTTCAGGTAATGATTTTATTTTGGGTTGTTCAGCAATCGGAGCAGGACTTGCTCTTATAGCTGGTATAGGACCTGGTGTAGGCCAGGGTATTGCAGCAGGATATGGTGCAGCTGCCGTTGGAAGAAACCCCGGTGCACAGGGCAAGATCATGACAACAATGCTTCTTGGACAGGCCGTTGCAGAGACAACTGGTCTTTACGGACTCCTTGTAGCACTGCTTCTTATGTTCGTTAAGCCGCTCACCTGATAAAAGAATTACGAAAAATAGAAAGGAGGAAGAAAACGTAATATGACCAGATTGTTTAACCTGGACTTTCAGCTCATTCATGATGCCGTAATTGTACTCATCTCTGTTTTCTTCCTGTTCCTTATCTTATCTTACAACCTGTTTAACCCGGTTCGTAAGATGCTCGAAGATCGTAAGAACAAGATCAAGGGCGAGCTGGACGATGCCGCCGAGAATCAAAAGGAGGCAGACAGACTGCGTGCAGAATATGAGGCTAAGATGGCAGAAGCCGATAAACAAGCTGAGAATATTCTGCAGGAAGCCAGAAAGAAAGCACAGCTTAATGAGGAACGGATTCTGAAAGAAGCTAAAGAAGAAGCTTCCCGAATCAGAAAGAGGGCTTTGGAAGAAGCCAGACTTGAGCAGAATCGTGTTCAGGATGATATCAAGAAGGAAATGGTAAGCGTTGCCGCCGCCATGGCTTCTAAGGTCATTTCATCGAGGATAGACACGACCATACAGGATGAGCTTGTTGATGAAACATTAAAAGAAATGGATGGTTCAACATGGCAAAATTAGTTTCCGAAGTATACGGAGATGCCCTGTATGATCTGGCTCTGGAAGATGAGACCAGAACGGAGTCCTTTGTAAATGAAGCGGAAGAGCTTTTAAAGGTGTTTGATGAAAATCCGGAATATATTCATGTCATGACTCACCCGGATGTTTCAAGTGAAGAGAAGTCATCTCTTCTCGATGAGACATTTTCTGGAAAAATAAGTGACGAAATGCTTGGATTGTTTCACGGATTGGAAGAAAAGGGGCATTTTTCCGAGACAGAAAATGTACTTTTATATTTCCTGGAAAAGATCCGTAAGATGCGCCATATTGGCAGAGCAGATGTGATCACACCCATGGAGCTTTCAGAAGAGAAGCGCTCGAATATTGAAAAGAGACTTCTTGAGACTACAGATTACAAGTCATTGAATATTAATTACACAGTAGACAGTTCGCTGATCGGAGGAATGATAATAAAGATTGGCGACAGAGTATTGGACAGCAGTATTAGATCCAGGCTCGAGAAGCTTTCTCGAGAACTGTCACAAATACAGTTAAAGGTAGGTGAGACGGATTCATGAATCTGAGACCTGAAGAAATCAGCTCAGTAATTAAAGAGCAAATGAAAAGATACGCCTCAAAGCTGGAGGTAAGAGATGTCGGAACTGTTATTCAGGCTGCCGACGGTATCGTAAGAATCCACGGACTCGCCAATGCAATGCAGGGAGAGCTTCTTGAGTTCCCCAATGAGGTTTACGGAATGGTTATGAACCTCGAGGAGGACAATGTCGGAGCAGTTCTTCTCGGAGCTGCAGACTCCATCAGTGAAGGAGATACAGTAAAAACGACCGGACGAGTTGTTGAAGTTCCGGTTGGTGACGCATTGCTTGGACGTGTTGTTAATGCCTTAGGTCAGCCAATTGATGGTAAAGGACCTATTGAAACCGACAAATTCAGAAAAGTTGAAAGAGTCGCACATGGCGTTATCGACAGAAAGTCTGTAGATACTCCCCTTCAGACTGGTATCAAGGCTATTGATTCTATGATACCAATAGGAAGAGGTCAGCGTGAGCTTATTATCGGAGATAGACAGACCGGAAAGACAGCCATTGCCATTGATACGATAATCAATCAGAAGGGCAAGGGCGTTAAGTGCATTTATGTTGCAATAGGTCAGAAGGCTTCGACAGTTGCTACACTTGTTAAGACACTTGAAGAATATGGAGCAATGGATTATACGGTTGTTGTTTCAGCGACAGCAAGTGAACTTGCTCCTATTCAGTATATCGCACCATATGCGGGATGCGCCATTGGTGAAGAATGGATGGAGAATGGAGAGGATGCTCTCATCGTCTATGATGACCTATCAAAGCATGCTCAGGCCTATCGTACACTTTCTCTTCTTTTAAAGAGACCGCCTGGACGTGAGGCTTATCCCGGAGATGTATTCTATCTCCATTCAAGACTTCTTGAGAGAGCTTCTAAGCTTAGTGATGAGCTCGGAGGAGGATCTCTTACAGCGCTTCCTATCATTGAGACACAGGCAGGAGATGTATCTGCCTACATACCAACCAATGTCATCTCAATTACAGATGGTCAGATCTATCTTGAGACGGATGCCTTTAACGAAGGATTCAGACCGGCCATCAATGCCGGACTCTCAGTATCCAGAGTCGGAGGAGCAGCTCAGATAAAGGCTATGAAGAAGATAGCTGCGCCTATTCGTGTGGCGCTTGCTCAATACAGAGAGCTTGCCGCATTTGCACAGTTCGGTTCAGAGCTTGATAAGAGCACATCCGAGCAGCTGGCACAGGGCGAGAGGATAAGAGAGATCCTTAAGCAGCCGCAATATTCACCTATTTCTGTTGAGAAGCAGGTAATGATCATTTATGCGGCTACCAAAAAGTATCTTCTTGATATTCCTGTCGAAGAAGTACTTAATTTCCAGAATGCACTCTTTGAACTTACGGATACAAAATATCCAGAGATCGGAGAGTCGATTGCCAAGGATAAAGTTCTTTCGGAAGATATGGAGAAAGAACTCGTCAAGGCTATAGAGGAATGCAAGACAAATTATAAGGACAGGGCTTGAATCAAGGCGTTTTAAAACTGGAAGGTGGAAAACAAAATGGCCTCAATGAAGGATATAAAACGCAGAAAGAGCAGCATCGAAAGTACTCAGCAGATCACTAAAGCGATGAAGCTCGTTTCTACGGTAAAATTACAGCAGGCCAGAGCGCACGCCGAACATACGGATCCCTACTTTCAAAATATGTACAGGACAGTTGCATCACTTTTAAGCAATGCAGGTCCTGTAGATAATCCTTATCTAAAGAAACAGGATTCTTCTGTAAAGCTGGTAATAGTCATTTCTTCAAATAGAGGACTAGCCGGCGGATATAACAGTAATGTCTGCAAAGAGGTAATGAAAAATATTTCGAAAGAGGATGCGCTTATATATACGTTAGGCCACAAGGGCGCTGAGATTCTTGCAGCCAGAGGCTATAAGCTGGGCAGTGATTATTCGGATATAATTGAAGATCCGAATTATGCATCTGTAATGCAGCTTAGCCGTGACGTATTAAAGGCCTATGCCGATGGTGAGATAGGAGAGATCTATCTTGCCTATACACATTTCAAGAATACGGTTTCGCATGAACCACGTATGATAAGGCTGCTTCCCGTAGATGTGGAAAATGTGGATAGCGGCAGTGAAACAGAGGAGAAGAGCAATGATCTTCTTCTCATGAACTTTGAACCAAGTCCGGAAGAAGCACTTGAGCTAATCATTCCTAAATATATTACAAGCCTTCTCTATGGGGGCCTTGTTGAATCCGTTGCAAGTGAGAACGGAGCAAGAATGACAGCAATGGATTCTGCAACGAATAATGCAGAAGATATGATTCAGGACTTGACACTCAAATATAACAGAGCAAGGCAAGGATCTATTACTCAGGAATTGACGGAAATCGTCGCCGGAGCATCTGCTTTGCAATAAAGAAAGGGAGTGATAAAAGGTATGGCTGAAAATAAATTTGGCACAATCACTCAGGTAATTAGTGCGGTACTTGACATCAAATTCCCGGAAGGAACACTTCCTGAGATAAATGATGCCATTAAGATCCCTACAGAAGATGGAAAGGTTCTTGTGGCAGAAGTAGCGCAGCATTTGGGAGACAACGTCGTAAGAGCAATTGCCCTCGGATCGACTGATGGTCTTAAGAGAGGCATGAAAGCCGAAGCAACAGGATCACCTATTACTGTTCCTGTAGGCGAAAAAACTCTTGGGCGTATGTTTAATGTCCTGGGTGAACCTATAGATGAGAAACCAGCTCCGGAAGCAGAAAAATATCTACCTATTCACAGACCTGCTCCTTCATTCGAAGAACAGTCCACATCAGAGGAAATGCTGGAGACAGGTATCAAGGTCGTAGATCTCCTATGCCCATATCAAAAGGGTGGTAAGATCGGACTCTTTGGTGGTGCCGGAGTAGGAAAAACAGTTCTTATTCAGGAGCTTATTCACAACGTAGCTACAGAGCACGGCGGTTATTCTGTTTTTACAGGTGTCGGAGAGCGTACTCGTGAAGGTAACGATCTTTATTACGAAATGTCCGAATCAGGAGTTATTGATAAGACAACAATGGTTTTCGGACAGATGAATGAATCGCCTGGAGCCCGTATGAGAGTTGCTCTCACCGGACTTACAATGGCTGAGTATTTCCGTGATTATTCAGGAAAAGATGTTCTTCTTTTCATTGATAATATTTTCCGTTTCACTCAGGCAGGATCTGAGGTTTCCGCCCTTCTTGGACGAATTCCTTCAGCCGTAGGTTATCAGCCGACACTGCAGACTGAGATGGGTGCTCTTCAAGAGAGAATTACATCAACAAAGAATGGTTCAATAACATCAGTTCAGGCTGTATATGTACCTGCCGATGACCTTACGGATCCGGCACCTGCAACTACATTTGCCCATCTGGATGCTACTACCGTTCTTGACAGATCTATTGTAGAGCTTGGTATCTACCCGGCCGTAGATCCTCTTGCATCAACATCAAGAATCCTTGATCCTTTAATTGTGGGCAAGGAACATTTTGAAACAGCAAGAGCCGTACAGGAAATACTTCAGAAATATAAGGAATTACAGGATATCATCGCAATTCTCGGTATGGATGAGCTCTCAGAAGCTGACAAGCTTGTTGTTAACAGAGCAAGAAAGGTACAGAGATTCCTTTCACAGCCGTTCTTTGTTGCAACACAGTTTACAGGAATGGAAGGAAAGTACGTTCCTATAAATGAGACGATTAGAGGTTTCAAGGAGATTTTGGATGGGGAACTTGATGATGTTCCTGAAGGACTTTTCCTTAATGCCGGAACTATTGATGAGGTAAAAGAGCGGGCAGCCGCAGAAGCGAAAGGGTGATGACTTTTGGCAGAGAAGGAATTCGATGTAAAGATCATAACTCCGGACCGGATCTTTTATGAAGGCAATGCCTCAATGGTTGAATTTACCACGACAGAAGGAGATATAGGTGTATATCCCGAACATATTCCTCTTACAGTGATAATAGCACCCGGAGTGCTAACCATTCATGAAGATGGGGGCCTGAAGCAGGCTGCTATCCATTCTGGATTTGCTGAGATCAGAGGAGACAGAGTAACGTTTCTTGCTGAGACAGCGGAATGGCCTGATGAAATAGATGTCAACAGAGCAAAACGTGCCGAAGAGAGAGCCAGAGAACGGCTCCAGAGTCACCAGGCAAATATTGATGTCTTAAGAGCAGAGCTTGCATTAAAACGTGCCCTCACAAGACAGGCATTGATTAATTCAAAATAAAAAAATCTCCGTTTCCAAGGTATCCTGCAATTATGCAGGAAAAGGAAACGGAGATTTTTTAATATTCACGGATATTATCGTCGTCAGTAGTACTTTTGTCTATCGCCTTAATGACGACATTATAGGATCCGCTTGGAGATGAGACAGTTACAGTATCACCGACTTTATGGTGAATGAGAGCCTTTCCGAGAGGAGATTCCATATCGAGACGGCCTTCAAGAGAATTGCTGCGGATAGAAGTCGTGAGCTTGTAGGTCTCCTCCTCATCGTTATCCGGGTAGTAAATAGTGACAGTGTTATTTAGCCCAATTTCGTCTGAAGCAGATGAATCATCAATAATAGTCGCAAATTTAAGCATATTTTCGAGATAGCGAATACGGGATTCGTTCCGGTTCTTCGCATGTTTGGCTTCGTGATATTCAAAGTTCTCACTCAGGTCGCCCTGAGCACGTGTCTCTTTTACTTCGTCTATAAGTTCATGTCGGAGAGTCTTTTTCCTGTAGTCGATCTCCTTTTGGATTTTAGAAACATCATTTTTTGTAAGTCTTTCACCCAAAATGATCACCTCTATAAAATGAAATAAACAAAAAAAGCACTGAAAATTCAGTGCCCGAAAACCGGAGTCGGTGGGATTCGAACCCACGTGCCGCAAAAGCGACAACTTGATTTCGAGTCAAGCTCGTTATGACCACTTCGATACGACTCCATAAAAACCGCAAAATTAATAATACATTAATTGAATAAAAACTGCAAGAACAAAGCACTCCTATTCCTGTCTCGTCAAAGAATAATAAATGATGCACATAAAAAAATACCTATGATATAATTAAATAAATACGCAGAAAGGGAGAAATGATATGAATAAACCGAATTTGCTTCCTAAAAATATTATTGAATTAAAGAATCCTCTGAGCGGAGTTGAGTTCAGCTTTAACAAGCATGATCTTGACAGGGACTCATTCATGCTGAAAGGTAATCTCGCAAGAGAGGGATATGACAGATACTGGCATCATTTTACCGGATATGATGATGAGACAGGAGAGGCAAAGACTTTTTTCATAGAATTTGTTGCAATAAATCCGGATCTCGGAGGCAATGAACCCGTATTTGGACAGCTGGAGAGCAATAAACAGCAAGGCAGAAAACCTTCTTATCTCATGATAAAGGCAGGCTGCTGGGGCGAAGGAGCAAAGCAGGTTCACAGATTTTTCGGCTGGAAACAGGTAGATATTAAGGAAGAAGCTCCTTTTCAGATAAGTGCTGAGAATTGCTTCCTTTCGGAAACAAGAACCCTTGGAAGGGTATCAGTATCAGAAGGCGATGCAAAGGCACATCCGGAATATATGTCAGATGCCGGTGAGATGGTTTGGGATCTTAAGATAGATAAAAAAATCGCCTTTAATGTAGGCTATGGTTCTGGAAAGATCATACGTGAAATTGATGTTTTGAAGATGCAGAAGCATTCAGAAGGTATAAAGACCGGATATTCAGGAACTGTCAGCTGGAATGGGCGAAAATATAGTGTCGGGCCTGACAGATGCTATGGATATTCAGACAAGATCTGGGGCAGCGAGATTTATTCACCATTAATAAATCTTTCAAGTGACAATCTTGTAAGCAATAAGACAGGAAAAGAACTCACCGACTCGGTATTTGCGATTCAGAGCGGCCAGGCAAAGGAAAATGACGAAAGACTCATAGGTGCCTTCTACTATGAAGGAACTCCATATGAATTCAATTTTTCCAAATTCTGGACAATGACCAGAACTAAATTTGCCGTCAAGGATGGCAATGACAAGTTTCAATACAAGGTCATAATGGAAACGCCTGTTTCAAAGCTGGCTGTTCAGGTAGTCTGCAGGAAAAAGGAAATGCTGGATCTTAATTACGAGAGTCCTGATGGCAAAATCAAGTTGCAAAACATCTGGTCTGGCGGTACTGCTTCTGGTACAGCGAAATTATATAAAAAGAAGATATCGGTCAAAAACAAGTGGAAATGGGAAATTGTGGACGATATCAAAATAAGCAATGCTGTGATAGTTTACGGAAAATAAAAGGGGAAAAAATGGGAGAACTGGATTCATTAAAACCAAAGGATGTATTTCATTTCTTTGAAGAAATAACGAAAATACCGAGACCCTCATATAAAGAGAAGGCAATAAGTGATTATCTAGTTGAATTCGCAAAAGAGAGGGGGCTTTTCTATAAAAGGGATGATGACCTTAATGTAATAATAGTAAAGCCGGCAGCAGAAAATTATGAAGACGTTCCTCCGGTGATCATACAGGCTCACATGGATATGGTATGCGCCAAGAGACCCGAATCAAATAAGGATATGGATAAGGAAGGCCTTGATATTAAGGTTGAAGGAAATTTCGTTTACGCAGAAGGAACCTCACTTGGAGGAGATGACGGAATTGGACTCGCTATTGGTCTTGCTCTTCTGGATGATAAAAAATTAAAGGCACCGAAAATTGAATTTGTGGCAACAACAGCAGAAGAAACAGGGCTTGAAGGCGCAACAAATATAGATCTGTCTTGCCTTGAGGGAAAAAGGCTTATTAATGTAGACTCTGAAGAAGAGGGAAAGTTCATAGTCGGCTGTGCCGGAGGCAGCAGTGTAAGCATAACCTCCCCAGTTGAGGAAAAAGAAGTAAGCGGAACAGAACTTACACTTAAATTCGATGGTTTTCAAGGCGGACACTCAGGCGTGAAGATAACAGATTATGGAGCAAATGCCATAAAGGTGCTTGCCAGAGTCCTGACATATGCCATTCAGAGAAATCCCTTAAGAATAGAAAGCCTTACTGTAGAAGGAAAAGATAATGCAATACCTACAAGAAGTTTAACAAAGATCATTGTTGACAATGAAGACAGAGAAGAGATCATAAATGATATTAAAAAGGAAGCCGACAGCATTATAAACGAGTACTCTGTATCCGATCCGGATCTAAAATTTACTTATGAGATAAAAGAAGTAAATAATGTTAAGGCTGCAAGAAGAAGGGAGTCAAGACGAATTTCGGGACTTCTCATGGCACTCCCAAACGGAGTTATAAGAATGAGCAGGACGTCTCCAGGAATTCCTGAGACATCTTTGAGCGCAGGTGTATTAATCTATAGAGACGGAAAGTTTGAGGTGATTTCAGCTGTAAGATCTTCATTTGAATCAGCCCGCTATGCACTTGAAAGACAGATGAAATTTATAGCAGAGCGATTTGGAGCTGAATTCAATTCACGTTTTCCTTACCCTGCATGGGAATTTAAGAGAAAATCACCTTTCAGGGATGAAATGGTATGGCTCTTCAAGGAAATGTTTGGCTATGAACCAAAGATAGAAGTAACACATGGCGGACTTGAGTGCGGAATAATTGCGCAGAAGATAGATAATCTTGAATGTGTATCATTGGGACCAAATCTTCTTAATGTTCATACTGCAGATGAAAAGCTGGATATAGCTTCGACAGAAAGAACATATAAATATATCAGAAAGGTACTCGAGACCAGGTAGTTCCGGAAAAAGTCCGGTAGATAAGGAGCATCTTATGAAAATTGGAATGCTTACAAGCGGCGGTGACTGCCAGGCACTTAATGCAGCCATGAGAGGTGTTGTAAAAACGGTCTGCAATTTTGATGACAAAGTCATCGTATATGGTTTTCTTAATGGTTATCAGGGACTGATGTATGAAAACTATAAGGTAATGACAAAAATGGATTTTTCCGGAATCCTTACGCTTGGCGGAACGATTCTTGGTACATCAAGGACTCCTTTCAAGGATCTTGATAAGCCGGATGCTAATGGACTTGATAAGGTAAAGGCAATGAAGTCCACATATAAGAAACTTAAGCTCGACTGCCTGGTAATACTTGGAGGAAACGGAACTCAGAAGACTGCAAACAGGCTCAGGGAAGAAGGACTAAATATTGTTCATCTTCCAAAGACAATAGATAATGATATTTACGGAACAGATATCACATTCGGTTTTTATAGCGCAGTAGATGTAGCAACTCATGCAATTGACTGTATTCATACCACTGCAGCCTCACATAATAGAGTTTTCATAGTAGAAGTAATGGGACATAAGGTAGGCTGGCTTACTCTTTATGCAGGAGTTGCGGCAGGTGCAGATGTAATCCTTATACCCGAGATACCTTACGATATCAATAAAGTCATAAAAGCAATAAAGAGGCGCCACGATGAAGGCAAACACTTCACAATACTTGCTGTTGCGGAGGGCGCAATTTCAAAGGATCTTGCAAAGCTTCCAAAGAAGGAAAGAAACAAGATGATACTTAATTCCAAATATCCTTCGGTATCTTATGAAATAGCAGATGATATTCAGCAGAAGACAGGACTCGAAGTAAGAGTAACTGTTCCCGGGCATATGCAAAGAGGCGGAGCTCCTGATGCATATGACAGAGTGCTATGCACAAGACTAGGGGCTGCAGCAGGGAAAGCTATAATAGAAGGTGACTTTGGAAAGATGATAGCCATGGTAAATGGCAAGACTGTAAGAGTACCTCTGGAAGATGTTGCAGGTAAGCTTAAGGGAGTAGATCCTGATGATGCTATGGTACATGAGATAAGAGATTTGGGAATTAGTTTTGGAGATTGATTAATGTCATACATGGCGCTGTACAGAAAATTCAGGCCTCAGGTCTTTTCGGATGTCAAAGGCCAGGATCATATAGTAACAGCACTTACGAATCAGCTTAAGACGGGAAGAATAGGCCATGCTTATATTTTTACCGGAACAAGAGGCACTGGAAAGACAACAGTAGCGAAAATATTTGCCAGGGCAGTCAATTGTGAGCACAGAAAAGAGGATGAAAGCCCCGATAATACCTGTCATATCTGTGAGAATATACTTAAAGGGACATCTTTGAATGTGATAGAAGTCGATGCGGCTTCAAATAATGGCGTTGATGATATTAGAGGCATTATAGAGGGAGCGCAATATCCGCCGACAGAAGGGAAATATAAGGTCTTTATTATTGATGAGGCACATATGCTTTCAAAAAGTGCTTCTAACGCTCTGCTTAAGACATTGGAAGAACCGCCTGAATATGTGATTTTTATACTGGCTACCACAGAAGTAAATGCTCTTCCGATTACGATCCGGAGCAGATGTCAAAGATACGATTTTCATAGAATATCATCCGAGACCATTAAAGAACGGATGAGAGAGCTTATGAATCAGGAAAAAATCGATATCGAGGATCGGGCTCTAACTTATATTGCTAAGGCAGCTGACGGCTCAATGAGAGATGCCTTGAGTCTCTTGGAAGAATGTATTTCCTTCTTCCGTGATAAAAAGATCACATATGATGATATATTAAATATTCTCGGCGCCACGGATGATAGTATTTTTACAGTAATGCTTCATGATATTGTCTCCGGTAACACAGAGGGAGCAATAAACCAGGTCGAGGAAGCTGTAAGAAATGGACAAGATCTGACTCAATTCGTATCTGATTTTCTTTGGTATTTGAGGAATTTTCTTCTTCTACAAACTATGCCGGATGCAGAGAATATTATTGATGTTTCTCAGGAGACGGCCGAAATCATGAAGCGCGACGGGCTTAACATTGAGAGCGAGCGAATAATGCGCTATATAAGAGTGCTCTCGGATCTGAGAAATGATATGAGGACCAGCCCTGAAAAAAGGGTTCTGCTCGAGGTTGCCGTTATTAAGCTTTGTCATCCTGAGATGGAGGTTGATAATGAATCTCTTCTTGACAGGATAGCAGGACTTGAAAGAAATCTTAAAGCAGGCAGATTGCAGGCGCCGGGCTCAATGATTAAGCCGGCTGAAGAAAGTGAAGAGAATAAGGAAGAGGAAGAGATCCATAAGATTCCGGAAGCTACTCCGGAAGATGTAAAGAAAGTATGCGCATCCTGGAAGAAGGTATATAAAAGCGGGAGCGGCGCACTTAAAGGAAATCTCGCAAGGATCCAGAGAGTAACTGTTGCGGAAAATGGGAAACTGCTTTTGATTTTTTCAAGGGGAGATACTGTTTCTGCAGAAATGTTAAAGGATGGCTGGGCAAGAGATGAACTCTTGGCCATACTAAAAGATCTTACTGGAACTGATATGGATTATGTTGTAGAATTAGCAGATAACTATGATCCTGCAAGCTACGAAGATGCAATAGCTCATTTTGGAGCGGAGCAGGGGATTTTGATTGAAACAGAAGATTCGGAGGATGAATAAATGGCAAAAAGAGGCGGATTTCCGGGAGGAATGCCGGGAAATATGAATAATCTGATGAAGCAGGCGCAGAGAATGCAGAAGCAGATGGAAGAGGCTCAGAAGAACCTTGAGGAAAGTGAATTTACAGGGACTGCAGGAGGCGGAGCCGTTACAGTAAAAATGACAGGCGCGCGTAGGATCACAAAGATTGAGATCAGTAATGATGCAGTTGATCCGGAAGATGTAGAGACATTGGAGGATCTTGTCATGGCAGCAGTTAATTCTGCAATGGATGCCATTGATGAAGCTTCTCAAAGCACTATGTCAAAATATACAGGCGGTTTCGGTTTCTGATATGGATTATTACAGCAGAAGTATTTCAAAACTTATAGACAGTCTGTCCAGCCTTCCGGGTATAGGTCGAAAATCAGCCCAGAGGCTGGCTTTTCATATTTTGAATATGCCGAAAGAGGATGTAAAGGCTTTGGCAGAAAGCCTGATAGAGTCCAGAGAGAATGTTCATTATTGCAAAGTCTGTCTTACACTTACAGATCAGGAGATATGCTCTATATGCAGTAATGATAAAAGAAATCATAAACAGATCATGGTCGTAGAAAATACCAGGGATCTTGCGGCATATGAAAAAACAGGAAAATACGAGGGAGTCTACCATGTCCTTCATGGCACCATCTCTCCCATGCAGGGCATAGGCCCAAAAGACATAAAGTTAAAGGAATTGATGCAGCGTCTTGAAAAAGAAGATGTAGAAGAAGTGATAATCGCCACCAATTCTTCACTCGAAGGTGAGACGACTGCCATGTATATAAGCAAACTTATTAAACCCAGTGGAATAAAAGTCACAAGGATTGCAAGCGGAGTACCTGTCGGAGGAGATCTTGAAAATATTGACGAGGTCACACTTTTGAGAGCTTTGGAAGGCAGAGTGGCGCTCTAAGAAGGAGCTGCAAATGAAAACACTGCTGGTAGTTGATGCAAAAAATTATGATCCTGGTCTTAAAGAATTAAAAAGGGTAGCGGTAAGAGGAGTCGTAATAAAAAACGGAAAGATTCTTGTAACCGAGGACAAATTTGGAGAATTGAAGCTTCCTGGAGGTGGAATGGAAGCCGGCGAGACTGATGAAGATACCCTTATAAGAGAAGTGCAGGAGGAATCAGGCTATATTTTTGCGATGTATACAATGAGATAGGTGAGAGAAAACTCACTCCTCATGAAATAAGATTTAAATATCAAACCAGCTGGTACACACTTGACCAGGCCATAGAGAAAAATTATGAGATGCTGGAAAGAGAAAACTGGAATCCTGTTAAATTAAGAGAATACAAAACTTTTCAGGTTATAAAAGATTATCTTGAGAAAAGATAGATCCGCTTATTTATTTTTAATGGTCAAAAAGAGAAAGGACGATCATAAATTTTATGATCATATAAAAATAATGAAATTCATTTCATGGAATATTGATTCACTAAATGCTGCTCTTACTTCGGATTCGCCGAGAGCTGAGCTTTCAAGAGAAGTACTTAAGAAAATAGCTTTAGAAGATCCGGATGTTATAGCTGTTCAGGAAACCAAACTTCCGGCTGGTGGACCGAATAAAAAGCAGATTGAATCACTTTCGGAATTTTTCCCTGGATTCAAGATGGAATATGTATCATCTATGCCGCCTGCGAGAAAAGGTTATGCCGGAACAATGGTTCTTTTTAAGGATGGCATGCAAGGAAAAATGTGCGCTCCAAAGATCGGAGCCCCGGACACAATGGATTTTGAAGGCAGGATACTTACAGTTGATTTCGGGAATTTTTTCTTTGTGAACGTGTATACACCAAATGCCGGAGGCGAGCTTAAGAGGCTTTCGGACAGGCAGACCTGGGACAGGCTTTATGCTGACTACCTGGTTTCCCTCGACAGGGAAAAAACTGTAATCGCTTGCGGGGACTTTAATTGCGCCCACGAAGAGATTGATCTTGCTCATCCTGAAAACAATCATTTTTCCGCAGGTTTTACTGATGAAGAGCGAGAGGGATTTACAAATCTGCTTTCAAAGGGCTTTATTGACAGCTTTCGCTATTTGAACGGAGATGTTACCGGGGTATATTCCTGGTGGGCACAGAGAATAAAGACATCTAAGATCAATAATTCTGGCTGGAGGATCGATTATTTTCTGGTAAGCGACAGATTAAAGGATAAGATCAGACGTTCAGAGATGATGGATTCAGGACCGAGACAGGATCATACACCGCTAATTCTTGAAATGGATATGTGATGCATTACACTAAACCTTCATATTATGACAAATTCTTATGTACTGCTTGACTGCCCCGACACCTGCTGCCAGGCCTGGCAGATCATTATCGACAAGGATTCCATGGAAAAATACAGAAATATTACTAATAGGGCGGCCCGCAATTTGCAGGCCGCCTGTGTTTTTTTACCTGTCAGGCAGAAAAAACAACCTCTTGGCTTAAATATGTGGCAAAGAAAAAGCGGCTTGATATAATATAGCCATATCAAAGAAGGAAACAACAAGCTGGAAAGTTTTATAAGGTGTCAGCCAGGAATGAAGATCAGAATCGAATTTACAGATGATCCGGACGAAGAGGAAGTGCTGATCCGCTGCAGAAAAATCGATGACAGGGTCAGAAAAATAGAGGAAGCAGTAAGGGAAAGCTCTGATAAACGCTATGTTTTCTACAAAAATGACAGCGAATACTTTTTTTGCATCGACAGCATACTTTTTTTCGAGACATCGGACAAACAGCTTTTTGCTCATATGGAAAATGATATGTTTCTGTCCAGATATAAGCTTTACGAACTGGAGAAGCTTCTGCCCTTGAATTTTATCCGGGTCTCCAAGTCAGCGATAATCAATATCGATAAAGTTTACTCTTTGACACGCAACATATCAGGCTGCTCAGTTACTTTTTTAAATTCGATGAAAAAATCTACGTTTCCAGGAGATACTATCAGGCCTTCCGCACCAGAATGAAGGAAAAGAGGAATAGATTATGAAAAATAATTCAAAGAGAATCTTCTATGGCATCTTATTAATACTCTGTGCTGTCCTTGTGATAATGTCAGGCATGGGTGTCCTGCCAGGCCTGACAAGTAAAAGGCTGATACCGACATTGATTTTCGGCTTGCTTACACTGGCGTGTGCGGTACATAAGGACATAATACTTAGTCTCCTCTTCGCGGCACTTCTTTTCAATGTTTATAAAGACATGCTGGGATTTGAAAAGATTTCTGGTTTTCTTGTGGTGCTGGCTGCCATTTTGCTTGGAGCCGGTCTTAAACTTATATTCAGGAGAAAAAATCCTTCAATAACATTAAATATTAATTCAGAAGACTGTGACTCTTATGGGTCAGATGGGGAAGACTATGAGTCTAACGGCATTCTCAGAGAAAAAGCAAGTTTCTCATCAAAAGTAAGATATGTGAATTCGAATGACTTCAAGAGCGCTTTATTTGAAGTAAATTTTGGAAATCTTTCGGTTTATTTCAATAATGACGATATACCGGGGGGAACAGCCGAAATAAATGTAGACCTTAATTTTGGAAATATTGAACTCTTTGTACCGAGAGACTGGGAGATTGATGATAAAATCATATATTCTTTTTCTACCCATAAGGGTACAAGAGTAAATTCAGCTTTTGGCGGACCCGTATTAAGGATAAAGGGAAGCTGTGACTTCGGAAGTCTGTCTGTGACCAGATTATAATTTTTAAAGTTATTCCCTGTTTAGATGCTGTTTCAGATTATTATGAATGGCAGGAAGGAGATTGATTAAGAAAAAATCGAATCCGGCCGAAATAATGGTTGTAGGATAGTTTTTATAACAGGGAAAAATATGAATTCAAATCTGCTTAATGAAATATCTGCTTATCTGTCTCCATCAGGTAGGGAAACCATAAATTCTACGGAAGCCGTAAAGGTAAATGACAAGGAAGTCAAAGAATCAGGCAGAGCATACATGGTAAGCTTTTCTTCCGGCAAGGACAATCCCTTCAGCTTATACGGAAAAAACGGAAAGGACATTACCTACAGCATAGAAAAGAGTATTAGTGAAGGAAAGAGCGGGAAGGACGGCTACGTTCTTTCCGTTCTTTCATGCTCTTCAAAAGATATAGGCAAGATGACTGAAGAGGGTTTTTCTCCCAATGATATGGACAGGGAGGAATTCGTTACAGTTTCAGACAGGATCAAGGTCCAGCTTGCCAGGGCCGGAGTTGATGTTTCAAAGCTAGGCGGTATCAAGGAAAGCGCGATTGAAGGCATTGGCGGTTCAGAAATAGGGACTGCCAGCATAAGAAATGCCATTGATTCTGCGGCAGAAGGATCAGATGAAAGATCTAATTCAGATAAGACAGAGACAAATCTTAAGGCCGATGAAGAATACAGAGAAGGGTTAAAAAATCAGGCCAAAACTTTGGCAGATGCCAATAACAAGGCCGTCACAGAAACTGATTTTCATAATAAAGATGATGTCAGAGATTTTCTATCTGGCAGTGATCTTCCGGATGACAATGAAACGGTTCAGAAGGTAATAAATGCTTACAATAAAGCATCTGAAATAGGAGAAAGAATTTCCGACAGCGGTTTTTCCGGAGGAGAAGCCAGGTATCTTTCACTTTCAGGTGACGAACTCACCATTGATAATGTATATAGAGCTGTATTTGGAACTTACAAAGACAAGGAAGCAGTTTCATCCCAAATTGAATCATCAAGGCCTCCTGCTGAACTTAAGGACAGCATAGATAATATTCTTGAAGGAAACGGAATAGATAAGGATGAAGGAGAGAAAAAGGCTGCATGGCTGCTTTCCAATAACATCAGCATAAACAAGGACACACTTTCAAAGATCGATGAGATCGTTTCCTTTAAGATGCCGGGAAAGAACGAATTAAAGGAAATGATAAAGTCTTCTGTCTCTTATGGCAGGGATCCGGGACAGACAGTTCTCTCCAGACCGAAAAATGATATTAAGAGTGAGTTTTTCAGGATGACTGATCATGACTTCGAGCTTATTTCAAAGCTCGGCATAGACAGGACTTCTGAAACGATAGAAGATATGGATAAGGCCCTGAATAAGGCATCTCTTCTTGGCTTGCCTGGTGAAGAAGACAAGGCTTTGTTTGACGAAACGGTTGATACGACCGAAGAACTTAAGGAAAGCCCGGCTGAGACTATAGGAAAATATTTCGGAAATTTTTCCTTTACTGGTAGAGTAAGTCTTGGACAGCTCAGGGATGATGCCAGGGAGGTATCAGGAAAGATTGAATCCGAGGGCGACAGGGTTACAAAAATGCTTGCTACTTATGAGGGAGTTGGAACTGAGGTAAGGGCTGACCTTGGCGATTCCATCAGGAAGGCTTTCGATGAATCAGTGGACAGCCTCCTTAAGGAGAATGGTTTTGAGGAAACTGAAGAGAATGCAAGAGCTGTAAGGATTCTTTCTTACAACAATATTGATGTAAATCCGGAAAATATAAAGCATATGAAGGCCGAAGACCAGAGCCTTCAGAATCTTTTCAGGAATCTTAAGCCGGGAAGGGTATTAAAACTTATTAAGGCCGGGAAAAATCCCCTGGATATGACAGTGGACGAGCTTGACGAAGAGATACAGGCTCTTGACAAAGATAGCGGCAGTGATACAGACGATATGGCGGAATTTCTGTGGAAGGCAGAGCATTCCGGAAAAATATCGGATGATGAAAAAGAGAGTTATCTTGGCATCTTCAGACTCATACGTCAAGTCAATAAGACGGACGGAGCCGCAATAGGACAGCTTGTAAACGCTGATATTCCCGTTACTATGAGAAATCTCATGACAGCAGTAAGGACGGGAAAGAGCTATGTCGATGTCAGGGTTGATGACAATACTGGCTTAAGAGAAGAGCTAAAAAGATCTGAAAAAAACGTGACCGAAATGGCAGACACTGCTTTTTCAGAAAGTGACATTATGAAGGAGGCAGAGATCGACCTCCAGAAGCAGCATTTAAGAAGCGCAGAGAAAGAATCCTCTCCAGAAAAATATGAGAGCATAGGTGGAAGCCTTGCTATCATGGAGATGACGCCGGAAGAACTTGATTTATCTCTAAAAAAAGCTGATCGTGACAAGGAAATGGACAAGGCCTGGAACGAGAACCTCCGCCGTGAAATCATTGAAAATTTAGAAGAAAGTGAAGAAACTTCAAAGATCATAGCCAGCCTCGATCTTAAGGAGACACCTTCTATAATAAGCAGTGTAAATTCAATGATTTCAGGAAGGACAGCTTTCAGTCAAATTGCGAAGAGAAAGCATGTAAACCTTGACGGATCGGTCGTTACAGTCGATGACCCGGATATAAAGGCTATGATGGAGGAAGTCACTGAGAAATTCGGAGAAGATTCCGAGAAGCCGGAGGGCATGGCCGAAGCTCAAGAGAAGCTTGCAGATATTGCCGAACATGCCATGGATCAGGTTCTTTCCGATTCTAGAACAGGTTATCTGGATTTAAGAGCCATTCAGGCAGCTAACAGGGAGATAGGCCTCTATTCGGATCTCGCCGGAAAGGACATTTATCATATACCAATAACAGTCGCCGATGAAAATGGCCTTATGACATTGAAGATAGTGAAGGGTGAAAAAAAGGCAGGAATTGCCGATATATTCTTAGAGACAGGAAAAAATAGCTTAAGAGCACAGATAAGTTCCCGTAAGGAAGATGGCAAAGCTGTTTTAAAATGCACCATCGGTTCAGGCAGAGGAAACTTATCTGAAATCGTAAGGGAAAATAAAGAAAAATTGAAAAAAGCTCTGGAAGAAGTTTCAGACACTCCTGTTACGATTAATTTTTCCGGAAAGGAGCCCATAATCACAGATTTTTATCTGGAAAAAGCGGATTTCGATGAAAATGCAGAAATTGGAACAGATAGGCTTTACAGGCTTTCAAGAGCTTTTGTGAGGACAATGAGTTCCATTGGTTCAGGGAGTGAAATAAAATGAGGATAAATAATAATATCTCGGCATCAATAACAAATATGCAGCTTCTTCGCACAGAAGACAATCTTTCATCAGTTATGGAGAGACTGTCAAGCGGGCTCAAAATCAATCATGCAGCTGATGATCCCTCAGGAATAGCGATTTCAGGGAAAATGCATACTCAGATCCAGGCGCTTAACAGGGCTTCGCAGAATTCAAGTGACGGAGTGAATGTAATTCAAACAGCTGATGGAGCTCTTTCTGAAGTAACAAATATGCTTCAGAGGATGAGAGAGCTTGCTGTTCAGGCTGCTAATGGTCTTAATTCGGAGGAAGAGAAAAATGCTGCCGAGCAGGAGATAAATTCCTTAAGGTCAGAGATCGACAGAATATCAAAAGATACAGAATTTAATACAAAAGCGCTTCTCGATGGTTCTCTGGACACAAGAGTTTACGGGGAACATTTTAGCAGAATTAGAGTAAGTGACAGTGTTACTCCCGGAACTTATAAAGTAACAATAAATGCTGCTTCAAAGAATCCTTCAATACCGCAGGATGGTGAAAATCAGGCGACAGTTCTTTTAAATGCAGCTGCTGTTACAGATGCTCAGGCCGGAATTGTAAAGATAAATGATATTTCTGTAAATATAACATCAGGAATGAGCGGGAAAGACGTTTATGAGGCTTTAAGAAAAGGAGCCGAAGAGGCAAATGCAAGTGTTTCAGAGCTTGAGGACAAAGACGGAAATGGACTTCCACTTAAGATCACATCTGATTTTTATGGCAAAGACAGTTCACTTTCTGTAACAGTTTCAAATGATGCCTTAAGGACTTATCTTGGCTTTCAAGATTCAACAAAGCCCGCCGGAGTCGACAAAGACGCAGCTCCGGTTTATGGAAAAGACGCAGAACTAAGTCTTACATATGAACAGTCTACGGGAACAAGCGTTGTAGTAGGCTTTAGTCGCAGTGCTACAGTCTCTCAGAATGGAAATCGTTACAGTATTACCGACAAGGATGGATTTGAAATGAATTTCCTTGTAGAGGCAGATTATACTGGTGATCTTAATTTAGAAGTCACTGATATGGGTCCTATGGTATTGCAGATAGGAGCCAATAAGGATCAGAACATGAAAGTCAGGATTCCTTCGGTTAGTGCGGAAAATCTCTATCTTGATGAAATAGATGTAACAAAATCGGGTGGTGCAGATCGGGCTATAAAGATATTGGACGAGGCTATATCAAGAGTTTCCTCTATAAGGTCAGATATGGGAGCGGCTCAGAACCGTCTCGAATCGACAGTTGATTCACTAAATGAGACAAACGAGAACATGAATTCAGCTGTTTCAAGAATCGAGGACTCCGATATGGCGTCCGAAATGACGGATTATACAAAATATAACGTTCTGCAGCAGGCAGCTACATCAGTACTTTCTCAGGCAAATGAAATACCCGAGATGGCACTTCAGCTTCTCCAGCATTAAGGAATAACTTATGACAGATGAAAAGATAAAGATCTTTAGTGAAAGAATAGCATCATCAAACAGAACAGGTATTATAGCAATACTTTTCGATATTTACAGAGAATACAGCGAGGAAGCCATTTTTTCCCTGGAAAAAAATGACGACGAGGGCTTTAAGAAAGGAATAGGTCATGCGGAAGATGTTATATTACATTTAAAACATGATCTGGATTTTAGCTTTGAAATTTCATTTTTTCTCTATTCACTCTATCAATATGTTCTTTCAAGACTGGCCAGGGCTGTCTATCTAAAAAGCAGCGAACCTGTAGAAGAGGCTTCACGCATTATGGACTCACTGGGAGAAGCTTTTAGAGAACTGGCAAAGAATGATGATTCAGCTCCTCTTATAAAAAATGCTGAGAAAGTCTATTATGGAATGACTTATGGGAAAAAAGACATAAATAAGATGAGTGATTCTGATGAGTCACGTGGATTTCTCGTTTGATTGTTAATAAATCGGTAATCGAAAGAAAGTTTTGTTAATAATTACTAAAATAATTACTTCGGATCTAAAGATCCGAAGTTTTTTTATGCTCATAAAAGGTTGGAAATTAATGAAAAGCGGGCTATTCATCGAACATGACAAAACAATTTGAAAATTACTGACATGGAGTATAGATAATGATCCGTCTATAATTTCAGTTACAAAAGACAGACAGGGTTATTTCGGAAGTGCACAGCCGTTTATAACAATATAATTTTTAAGAAAGTAGGGGGATAGTGTTTAAGACCAGGGTGCTTATATGTGACAAGGATGAAAGTTATCTGAATGCTTTGGTAAGGTATCTCATAGCGAGCGAGAGCAGTTTTGATATCACCTGTTTTTCGGAAGAGGAGGCATTTTTAAGAGACGAAGGCGAATATGATGTGAAGCTCATGACTGAGAACTTTATCGAACTTGAGGCGAATGGAGTTGGGAAAAAGGGAGAGCTCATTCAGCTTACAACGGCTTGCTCAAATCCTATTGAAGGTGTGGCTCATTTTTATAAGTTTCAGAACATGAATGTCCTTATTGAGAGGCTTTTGGAATGTGATCATATAAATAACAGGAGACATACAACTGAGATGAAGACCAGGCTTGTGGGAATTTTTTCACCTGTACATCACAATCTTATTGTTCCGTTTTCAATGGTCTATTCCAAGATATGCAGACAAGAAGGCAAGGTTCTTTATATAAATCTCGGAAGCGAGATGTCAATGAGTAAAGATGAAAAAAGCCTTAATCTAACGGATTATCTTTATGCAATAACAGAGCCTGACAGGAAGCCTGTGAATATAGAAAAGTACACTGTGCCTTTTCAGGGTATTTCCTGTCTCATGCCTTCTATGGATCCAGAGGAACTCTGGGATGTTTCGAATGAAGAATGGGAGAACTTTATGAAGGAAGTAAAAAGTTCTCAATTTGAAACAGTGATACTTATGATACCTGAATTTGTAAAGCATTTTGTAACTATTGCTTCATTTTTTGATGACCTGATGCTTGTAGGAGGCGACGATCCATATTCTTCTGCTGGAATCAGAAAGTTTCATGAATATCTCATTAAGAAGAGAATAGGAGCAAAGATTCAGGACGTTATTCTTGACGAAAGGCTGAATCAGAGATTTTCCAGATTCGATGTGGAAAGAGCATTGTCGGGAGATCTAACTGACTGGATAGGCTGCATCAACAGGGGAAGAAGAGCCGGAGTAGGCTGAAGCCGGAGATAAAATTTGGAAGAGAAGATCATTGATGATATAAAAACAAATGTGAGACACAGGCTGGATCTCGAGGACTTCAGAGATGACGAGGAAGTAAGGCAGATCATAATGGACGAAGTCATTAAAATGGGGAAGAAGGTAAGCCTTACAGTAAGAGAGAGAAAGCTTATCGAGAATGAGATCTTTAATTCAATACGAAGGCTTGATATCCTTCAGCCTTTTATTGAGGACGAGTCGATCTCTGAGATCATGATAAATGGGCCGGATCATATTTTCATAGAACGTGATGGAAAAATAAGTGAGACCGGCAGCAGGTTTAGTTCGGATGAAGTATTAAATGATGTCATACAGAGAATAGTCGGTGACAGGAACAAGATCGTCAATACGACAAATCCCATAGTAGATACCAGGCTTTCAGACGGATCCAGGGTGAACATAGTATTGGCTCCGATTTCTATGGATGGAAGTGCTGTCACTATAAGAAAATTTCCCAAGGGGAGGATAACCATGAAATTTCTTATAGAAAAGGGGAGTATCTCTATGGAAGCGGCAAAATTTCTTGATTATCTTGTTAAGGCCAGATACAACATTTTTGTTTCTGGCGGAACTTCAACAGGGAAGACAACATTTTTAAATGCTTTGACTGAATTTATTCCGGAAAATGAAAGAGTGATCTCAATAGAAGATTCATGTGAGCTTCAATTGATCGGACTTCCGAATCTTATAAGGCTTGAGGCCAGATCTAGAAATCTTGAGGGGAATAATGAGGTAACTATAAGAGATCTGGTGAAGACATCTTTGAGAATGAGACCGGACAGAATCATAGTCGGAGAATGCAGGGGAGCAGAGGCCGCCGAGATTTTGACTTCATATAATACCGGCCATGACGGAGGACTATCTACAGCACATAGTAATTCTGCCGAAGATATGATATCAAGACTTGAATCAATGGCTCTTATGGCAGAAACAATGCCTCTTGAAGTCATAAGGAAGGAGATTGCATCGGGAATCGAGATAATGGTTCACCTGGCTAGAGAGCCTGATGGGAAAAGAGTTCTTGAAGAGATCTCGGAGATAACCGGAATTAAGGAAGGAAAGATCACTATTAAGAGGATCCTTGAATATAGGAAAGGCGAGTGGAATTGGGTCGGGAAGCTGGAAGGCAGGAAAAAAATGGAAAACTATCTGCAAACGAACTTCTTATCTCAGTTGCGGTGTGCGTGGTACTAACAGTGATAAGTGCATGGATTTTTTACGACAGTATTGTGGGACTGGCCCTCTTTGTACCTATATGGATCATGTCAGAAAAACTTATTCTGTCATGGAAGAAACAAAGAATAAGAACCAGGTTCCTGGAAGAATACAGAGAATTTCTGGACGGGCTTGGCGCCTCGCTCTCTGGAGGGCTTTCTGTAGAAAAAGCCTTTTCCCATGAAGAAAAAGAATTAAATCTTATGTTCGGCAAAAGGTCACTGCTTCTTCCCGAGATAAGAATTATTAACAAGAAGATAGCGCTAAATATCCCGGTTGAAAAGGCTTTTTATGAATTCGCTGAGAAAATTGATATAGATGATGTAAAAAAATTTGCCGACGTCTTTAGCTTTGCAAAGCGTAATGGGGGAGATTATACGCAGGTGATAAGCCATACAGGGGAGCTCATAGGAAACCGGATCGGACTTGAGCAGGAGATAATGGCTGAGAATGCGGAGAAAAGACTGGAGGTCAGGGTCATGTCAGTAATACCGGCAGGTGTATTGATATTTCTTAAATTAGATTCAGGGGAATTTCTTGCACCTCTCTATCATAATTTTCAAGGAATCATGCTAATGACAGGGGCATTTCTTATCTATGCCGGATCACTTTATTTAAGCATCAGAATAATAAAAAGCGGGTGGCTATAATGATTTCAGTAATTCTATCTTTTTTGCTTTTCGGGCTTACCATATTTTTCCTGCCGGGCATTAATAATGGCAAGATAAGGAAATATCTGCTGATAATTTCACTGTTTGGAATGATCTTTCAGGCATGTTCAATTTTTTCAGGCGGTGGTAATACCATATCAAGAAACGAAAGCGGTAAAGGCGACAAGACTGAAAATATAGGGGCTTATTCCGGGAAAAATAAAACAAAAATCGAGCTTAAAGTTTGTGACCGTGAAAGGAGTAGTAAGGAGAAGGAAAAACTCTTAGAGCAGGCAATAAAAGAGATCGACAAAAATGTTTTTTCCAAAAACAAAGACAAGGAAAACATTGATGATGATCTCGTTCTCTCAGAAAAATACTGCAATGGGGTGGTCAGGGCATCATGGCAGACGGATGGAAAATATATAGATCACAAGGGTAAGGTAAAGAATTTTTCTTTGAAAAAAGCTGTGATTACCGAAGTCGCGGCAAGGCTTAATGTGGGCGGGAAAGAAAAAATATACTCGTTTAAAGTAAAGATCATTCCGGCTGACCTCGATACGGAGGCGGGGCTCAGAAAGACAGCGGAAGGAATGCTTGAAAAGCTTGAAGAGGATACCAGGGAGAGAGCCTCTTTCAGTCTGCCGGCAAAGTCGGGAAAGATAAGATTCAGCCTGGAAAAGAAAAAATCCGTAAAGGGTTTTGCAATATGTTTAATGATACTGGCGGTTGTTATTATGCTGCCGTGGGTAGAAAAAGAGAGAAGGAAGGAAGTGCTAAAAAAAAGAAGAAAAAAGCTCAGGGTTGATTATCCGGATGTAGTCTCGGAACTTTCGCTTTATATTTCATCCGGAATGTCGATAAGAAGTGCTATGAACAATATAGCAGTTAATTACGAAAAGCATAAATTGAAAGAGAAGGCAGAGCGGCCTGGATTTGAGCTTATCAAAGAAGCAGTGAGGATGATGAATTCCGGTTCGCTCGAGCTTGAGGCCTATGAGGCTATAGGAAAAAACAGCGGGCAGAGGGATTTCAGAAAGCTTTCGCTTATTCTCATGGAGAACCTTAGACAGGGTAGTCAGAATATTAGTAACCTCCTAGAAAGAGAAACAGTTGAAGCTGAAGAAAAAATGAGGCTTGAAGTAAAGTCAATTGGAGAGCAGATCTCTACCAAACTTATGGTGCCTCTTATAGGAATGCTTTTAATGCTCATGATAGTTCTCATGGTGCCTGGGATATGGGGAATGGGGATTTAAGAGAGGAGGTAAATTTGTATTTTCTAAGTGCGATCAAACATAAACTAAACAGCAATAAGGGAATAGCGGTTTTGGAGGTAGTCCTTCTTCTGGTGGTATTCGTCGGACTGGTCCTTATTTTCAAAGATAATATTACAGAGCTGGTAAGAACAATATTTGAAAAAGTCTCACAAGATGCAGGCAACGTTTGATGAAAAAGTCCGGCAGCATATCGGTTTTTTTCATGATGACATTTCTTCTTCTGGCATCATTTATCCTCCTTCTTGCAGAAGGCGTGAGGGCCAGAGCTATAAGGCAGGATAGCGACAGGCTTTTGGGGAATACCTGTCACTTCTATGAATCGATGTATCACAAAATGCTGAGAGAAGAATTTAAAATTCTTGCAGTGGATTCGGCTCTTGGTCAGGAGGCATCAATAGAACCTCTGGAAACAGCAGGATTTGACTATATTTCGACATCCCAAGGGAGCAGCTTTTTAAGAATGGCAGCAGAGGATCTTCGGATAATTGATCCTGGCAGACTTACAGATGGAAATGGAGAGGCTTTAATAAAACTATGCGCTCAGGCTGAAGCGGAGTCATTTGCTGTGAATGCGATCGAGGCTTTGAAGGACAAGTTCGAGGATGTTGATTCCGGGAAAATGAATGATGACAGTATAAAGGAAAGTCTTGATTCCGGGAAAAAAGCCGAGGATGACATAAAGAAAAAGGAAGAAAAGGAAGAGTCTGGATCAGATGATAACAAGGCAAAGAACAATTACCCTAAAAAAGATTTTGGTAATGCAGAGAATCCGATCGATCTTGGTAAAAAGACTATGGAGGATAAGAGTCTCGGCTTCTATATATCTGATGAGAGTAATATTTCAAACAAAAGTCTTTTGAAGAAAGAAGGATATATTCTTCCATCGAAAAGAGAATTCCCTAAAGCAGAGCGAAGCGGAGTCAAGGTAAATCTATTAGAAAAAACATCATTCTCACTTTATGCGAACCGGATCTTGGGAAATTATCTTTTACCAGTAGATGGAAGTCTCTCTTATGGCAGTGAATATATTATTGCAGGAAAGGATTCGGATGCAGAGAATTTGAAATCTGTGATCCATCGGATAATTCTTGTAAGGACGGCTGCCAATATGGGGTCAATTATAGCGAATCCGGATCTGAATATTGAAGCCGGTTCTTTTGCAGCATCTATTGCCGGAATATCTGCCAATCCATTGCTTGTAGAACTTGTAAAGGCAGGTATAATCGCAAGCTGGGCATATGTGGAAAGTGTCCTTGATGTGAGGACCCTTCTTTCAGGGGGAAAGATCGCACCAATAAAGCAGTCATCGGACTTTACCAGTACGCTTGTTACCCTGGCTTCTGTCTTATCGAACGGGACAAAGGCAAAGGAATCAAAGATTGGAATTGATTACAAAGCATATTTAGACGGATTTATTTTGGCCGGAAGAATAAAACAATTGTCCGGACGGACCATGGATCTCATGGAAAGCCGGATCAGGTCAGAAGAGAGCGGATTTTATTTTGAAAATTTGCTTTATGAATTCGATTTTTCTTATTCATGGTCAGGAAAAAATATTTTTCTCTATCTTACCGAAGATAAAACCGGAATACTTGAATACAACTATAAAAAAACGGGAAGCGTAAGTTTTCTCTAGAGGGTGCAGCGAGGTGTCTCAGAAAGGGAGCATTAATCATTGTTTGTCCATGAGAAAAAAAGTAAAGGGTCTGTCACAACTCAAAGCTCAAATGGGACACCTCCCTGCGCCTTTAAAGAGAAACTTTATGGAGAAGGATCATATACAGTTGAAGCAGCATTGATTTTTCCTGTCTTTCTTCTGGCAATGGTGACGATATTCTGCCTCCTAAGGGCAGTTACCGTTCAGTACATGGTAAGAATGGTTATGAATGAGACAGCCTTTACCCTGGCAGCCTCGGATTTTACCGACGATGACGAAAAGGTAAAAATCTTATTACTTTCAGATCTTGAAATGAAGACGGCGGTAAATAAGGAAATAAGGAATGGAGTTTACGGAGGGCTGGCCGGAGTAAATTATTTAACTAGCGAAGTAAACAGCGAATATATAATCGTGAGGGCGAAATACAAGATAAAAACGCCGGCAGGATTTTTTTCAGACAAAATATTCAATATAGAGGATGAGATCAGAGCCAGACGATTTCGGGGATGGAAAGGTGATGCTGATGATGACAGCACCTATGTTTATGTTACTAAAAACGGGAAGGCCTATCACAGAAGCAGGTCATGTCCATATCTTAAGCCGAGCACCAGGATAGTGGACAGAAAGAGCATAAAGAAATTAAGGAACAAGGACGGAAGCAAGTACAAAGCCTGTAGCTGCGCAAAAGGAGCGGAACATGTCTATATTACGGATTACGGGAATCAATTTCACGGAAAGCTAAGCTGCAGTGATTTGAAAAGGGATATAAGGCGGATAAGGCTTGATGACGCCGGGAACTATCATGCCTGCAGTAAGTGCTGCGGAAAGGAGAAAGATTGAAAACGGGACAGGTGCTTATCCTGGCAGGGCTTTATTTTTCGGCAAGACAGGATTCAAGAGAAAAAAAGATAAATCTCCTGATACCGCTTCTTTTTTCTATTGCTTTATTGATAAGCAGCTTAATTAATGAAAGGAAGATAGAAGTGATTCTTATGGGGTGTCTTGGTGGACTAGTGGTACTTATTTTAAGCTGGCTATCGAGAGGGAAGATAGGTTTAGGGGACGGAGCGGTGCTTGTAATGACAGGAATCGGAATGGGATTCTATCGGAATATGGCACTCATGCTTTTGGCATCGGCACTTATGATGATATTTGCACTTTTGGGGATGGCAGGAGGAAAGATCTGCCTAAGATCAAAGATTGCCTTTGTGCCATTTTTACTTATAGCTTTTGTGATAATGCTGGCTTTAGGGGGAGAATGGAGATGAAACTAGAGGGAAGTCTTACGGTCGAAGCTGCAGCAGTCATGGGCCTTGTTCTGATTTTTATAGAAGCTCTGATGATCTTTTGTATAAAGGAATATAAGTACGATCTTAAAGTGATCGGGAGCAATAAGCCGAAAGAGATAAACTGTCTCAGGATATATAAGCTGACAGAGACCGGAAAGGATCTTATGGACCTGATAAAGGAGAAGGGGGAATAGAGGGTGGAAGTTAAATATCAAAGAGGAGCCGGAAAAAGATATCTTGTGATCGGTTTTGATGGAGACAAGGGCAGAAATTATGAAGTTGAGATGCTTCAGGAAAATGAGATCGAAGCCCTGTTACCTTTTTATTCTGTTGTTATCAATGGGAAAAAAGAGTTATGGTACGATATCACCGGCAAGCAGTCTGTGGATGAATATCTTGGAAATTATGGTATCGAAGCCGAAACTCTTTATCAGGTCTTCTATTACGCTTCTCAAGCTCTAAAAATAATATCTTCTTATCTAATCAATGAAAAGAATATTTATTTTAGTCCTGAAACTATGTTTATTAAAAATGAGTCGATGGAGCTTTGCTATTATCCTGGAGGTGAAACCAGTGATGATCGGCCTTTTGAAAGACTTGGAGAATATCTGATAGAAAATGTCGGTACTGAAAACGCGGAGACAGAAAAACTCTGTTACAGTATCTATGAAAAAACAGTGAAACCGGGATTCAGCTGTGGGGAGACGGCCGAGGACCTATCAAAGATAATCATGAATACGGGGGAGAAAAATGATATTGAAGTTAATTCGCCAGGAAGCAAAGAAGAAGATTTACCTGATGAAGGATTACATGGACTATCTCAAGTGGATGAGATCCAGATGCAGAAGGAAAGTCCTGTAAAAAAAGATATGCTAATGGAGAAAATCAATATGCTAAGAGAAAAAGTGATGTCTTTAAAGAACAGGATACAGGGGCAGGAAGAGGATGAAGGTCCGGCGGAGGCTCTTAAGAGAGATCCGGGAAGGCTTATATACGACGGAAAAGATAAGGAAGATGATTTTATTATTGACAGAGAAGTTTTCAGGATCGGGAACGACAGCAAAAATGACGGCTATATAGGAAACAGGATGGTGAGTCGTCATAATTCCAGGATAACAAGGCGAAATGGACATTTTTATCTTTCGGACTGGAATTCTAAGAACGGAACATATCATAACGGAAGGAGATTGAATAAGGGGGAAAATGTGGAACTTAACCAGATGGACAGGATCAATTTTGCTAATGTCCCTTATATCTGGCTTGGCACTGAGAGTGATTGACAATTATAGAATAATTATATATCATTAATTAATCCGGCCTGATCCTGAAATAAATCAGGATCTTGTCGGTTCATATCAATACGGATCTGTTCCCGGATTGGGCTTTCCGGACCTGCGCAATGGATGCTTTCGAACCGTGTCAGGTCAGGAATGAAGCAGCACTAAGATTGATTTTCCATGTGCCGCAGGGAACCCGGTTAATCTGACCGGGGGCAGTTTCGTCCTGATATGAACTGACGGCCGGATTTTTTATTTATTAAGACAAAGAATCGAGTACCATCATTACTGGCTTGTCCAGTAATGATGGTAAATATCAATATCACAGCGGTGTCTTTACTTTGCTTTTTAAAACATATAAAATTATTTTAAATCTATACTATTTTTTAAGTGGAGTATTTTATGGGTGCCCGAGATAAAACTGAAGAGATATTAAGGAAGATTCATGTTTATTTTGCTACTGCTGAACCATATTTTGACAGTAAGAAGAAGATAGTAGTAGATAAGCAGGAATTTCTGGATATTCTTAAGGAACTTAATGCCAGCATATCTGACATGATGGATGAATATGAAGTCACCCTGGACAGCCGCGATAAAGCGGATCTTGCTAATAAGAAGAAGGCTGAAGCTGTGCGTCGGGAGGCGAGCCGCGATGCAGATGATATATATGCTGCCTCTATAATTTATACGGATCAGTCTCTGAAAAAAATAGAGCGGTCTATAGAAGATGCCAGAAGAAGGATGAATGATGTCATTGATAGAGTCAATGACATTCTTATGAACGAGACTAAAGAAGTAAATGAGAACCATCTTGAACTAATGTCGAGACTTGAATCCATGCGAGATACTAAGAAATATCTAAGGATAATTCAAGATGAGAACAAGAGGATAGCTGAAGAAGAAAAGAAGCTTGCAAAGGAAAAAGAAAATATAAAAGTTCCGGAGCAGAACAGAGATCAGCCTGAGATAAAGGTAAACACAGAATATCTGAAAAGGCTGGGAATAAGCCTTCAAAGAGATGATAAGAAGGAAGATCAATGAAACTATTTGACAGCGGAGTTTATTTATCTAAAGAAAAGGGTCTTATAAGCGCTGATTCGAAAGAAGCATCTTCTTTTGATGCAAGAGGCCGTGAAAAGACCCTTTCATACAATATTCTTAAGAATCATAATACTTCAGGCAGCATGGAAAAACTCTGCCTTAAATTCGATAAGCTGACATCTCATGATATTACCTATGTCGGTATAATTCAAACAGCCAGAGCTTCAGGACTCAAAGAATTTCCCATACCTTATATACTTACAAATTGTCATAACTCACTTTGCGCAGTTGGCGGTACTATAAATGAAGATGATCATATTTTCGGTCTTTCGGCAGCAAAAAAATATGGCGGAATTTATGTACCTCCTCATCTTGCGGTTATACATCAATATGCACGTGAGATGCTTTCGCTTTCAGGCGGTATGATATTGGGATCTGATTCTCATACCAGATATGGAGCTCTTGGCACAATGGCAATAGGAGAGGGAGGCCCGGAGCTTGTAAAGCAGCTTCTTGGCAGAACCTATGATATAAATATGCCCGAAGTTACGGCTGTTTATCTTAAAGGCAGTCCCCGTTACGGAGTAGGTCCCATGGATATAGCTCTTCATATAATAAGGGAAGTTTTTCCCGGGAATTTTGTGAAGAATAGAATAATGGAATTCGTAGGGCCGGGAGTAAAGAACCTTAGTATTGACTACAGGATAGGTATCGATGTAATGACAACAGAGACTGCCTGTCTTTCTTCCATTTGGGAAAGTGATGACAAGGTAAGGGATTATTACAGGATCCACGGCAGAGAATGCGATTATAGGGAGCTTACATCGGAAGAAGGTGCCTATTACGACAGGGGGATAGAGCTCGATCTTTCAGAAGTAAAGCCAATGATCGCCATGCCTTTTCATCCCAGCAATGCGTATACAATAGAAGAGCTTAAAGAGAATCTCGAAGATATTCTTATAGATACTGAAAGAAGAGCAAAGGTAAGTTTTGGAGAAGAATTAAATTATTCACTTCTTGACAAGGTAAAAGACCATAATTTCCAGGTAGATCAAGGGATCATAGCAGGATGCGCAGGTGGCGGATTCGAAAATATATGCGATGCAGCTGATATTTTAGATGGAGGGGACACTGGAAACGGAGGATTTTCGCTTTCTGTATATCCGGCCAGTATGCCTATATATATGGAACTTTTGAAGAATGGTTCGGCTGAAAAGATAATTGAAGCCGGAGCCGTTATTAAGACGGCCTTCTGTGGACCTTGCTTCGGGGCAGGCGATACGCCGGCCAATAATGGTTTTTCCATAAGGCATTCTACAAGAAACTTTCCAAATAGAGAAGGAAGCAAGATCCAGAATGGGCAGATTGCATATGTTGCCCTTATGGACGCACGCTCAATTGCAGCTACAGCAGTAAATCATGGAATGCTTACATCTGCGGAAGATATGGATGTAGATTTCAGGAAGCCTGTCTATTATTTCGATAAGAATATATATGAAAAAAGAGTTCTAAACGAATTTGGCAAAGCTGATCCGGATGAGGAATTAAGATTTGGACCTAATATCAAAGATTGGCCTGATATGAGGCCGCTTCCGGAAAATTTGATCCTTAAAGTGGTTTCATATATAACGGATCCTGTAACAACTACAGATGAATTGATTCCTTCGGGGGAAACCTCTTCTTTAAGATCGAATCCTGAAGCACTTTCAGAGTTCGCTCTTTCCAGGAAAGACCCTGGATATGTGGGACGGGCAAAGGAAGTAAGAAAAGCCGAGCTGGCACTTTTATCCGGGAAAGATCCGGAAAATGTACTTGGGGAAATTGATGAACTGCTTTCCAGAGCAGAAAATGCGGTAAAGGAAAAAAGAGATTCTTTTGGAATCGGAAGCGCAATTTTTGCTCTAAAACCGGGTGATGGATCCGCTCGCGAACAGGCAGCTTCGTGTCAGAAAGTTCTTGGAGGATGGGCTAATATAGCAGAAGAATATGCAACCAAGCGTTACAGATCAAATTTGATAAATTGGGGAATATTGCCATTAAGAACAGAGAACAGATCAGATCTTATGCTGGGATCATATATTTTTATCCCTCATATAAGGGAACAAGTGCTTAGAGGATGTTGCGATATAGAGGCTTATCTCATGGAGAAGGACAATATGAGAAAGATAGATTTGATCCTTGATGAGCTTACCGAAGCTGAAAGAAAGATAATATTAGATGGCTGCCTTATAAACTATTACAAAGCGGAGAATTGAGATGGAAGAAGACCAGAAAGATTACACAGAGGACGATCTTAAGAAGATCTTGAAAATTATAATGCGCTCTGTTCTGACCACGGCATTTCTTATTATAATTTTCTACTTTTGTCTTAAAAGATATTCGGGATTAGGGGCTGCATTCTCGAAAATAAGGACAGTATTCAGACCTATAGTGATAGGCTTTTTCCTGGCTTTCTTCATGAATCCCGTCATGGAATTCTTTCAGAAAGGCATGGACAGATTTTTTCTGCCAAGGGTCAAGAATATAAAGAAGACCAAGAGGATCATAAGGGTAATATCATCCATAATATCGATAATAATAATTCTTGCTCTCATAATTGTATTCCTTGTCTCTGTCATACCGCAGATAGTTACTACGCTCACATATATCTATAATCATCTTGAGGATCAGTTAAAAAATGTTCTGAAGTGGGCGAATGATATTACAGGCAAAAGATTTGCATCGACTCTTAATGACGCTTCAAAGACTGAAAATATAAATAATTTCATTGGAAAAGCCAAGGACTTTCTGGCCAAATATATGAAATGGGATGGAAGAACAGAAATGGTGACTTCCATCACATACAGTGTTATCGATGTGGGGAAATATATAGTCTCATTCTTCGTTGGAATTTTTGTAGGCATATATTTTCTTATTGATAAGGAAAAATACAAGGCAATTTTTAAGAAGATGCTTTTTAACATCTGTCCACCAAAGATCGTAAATCCTGTTATGGATGTAATCAGAAAGGCTGGAGATATTTTCTACGGCTTCTTCGTCGGAAAGATTATTGATTCCATAATAATCGGTCTTATATGCTATATCTGTATGCTTATATTCAGGATGCCTTATCCGGTCCTGGTCTCTGTTATAATTGGCGTGACAAATGTAATTCCGGTCTTTGGACCTTACATTGGAGCGATACCGAGTGTTACGATAATATTCTTCACTAATCCCATGCAGGGAATCTATTTCCTGATATTCGTGATCATACTTCAGCAATTCGATGGAAACCTGATAGGACCAAAGATCCTTGGAGACTCGACCGGAATCAGCGCCTTCTGGGTACTTTTTGCCATAGTAGTTGGCGGAGGATTATTCGGATTTATGGGTATGATCTTCGGAGTGCCGGTTGTAGCTCTTATGTATGATATTTTAAGCAGGTTTTTTGTCCATCTTTCCGAAAAGAAAAATATGCCATCGTCGACCAAGCTCTATGAAAAAGCATCGGGCATTGATGAAGCGACCGGGAAGATCATATATTATGAGAAGAAAGAAAGCAAAAAGAACATAAAGCTTTTTGAAAAGATTAGAAATCTTAAAAGAAAATGATGCAATAAATAAGGAGCATGAGCTTTGGGTGCATTTGAGAAAGATTATAGAGATAAAATTCAGGATGCCAGAAGACTTTCGGATTCAGGCGATCATGATGGAGCTGTCGAAGAACTTGACAGCCTGAACTGGCATAAGATACATAATATAAGTTCGATTGTTCAGGCGAGCGAGATCTATTCTGAAGCTGGTCGTGACGAGGATGCCAAAGATCTTCTGCTTATGGCACATAACAGATCCGGAGTTGGCAGGGTAGTGCTTTTTCACCTGTGCGAACTTACCATAAAAATGGGTCAGCTTGATGAAGCCAAGGAATATTATGAAGATTTTGTTGAAGCAGCTCCTAATGATTATCAGAGATATGTGCTCAAATATTATCTGGAACAGAAGCGGGGAGCTGACGACTATACCCTTATAGGTATTCTGGAAGAATTGAAAGATGCGGAATTTCTCGATGACTGGGCTTACCAGCTTGCCTTTCTTTATCATAAGACCAACCAGGCCGAAAAATGTATTGATATATGCGATACCATAGCTTTATATTATGGCGACGGCATCTATGTAGAAAAGGCTCTCGAGCTGAAGATGCTTTATCAGCCGCTGACTCCTGCCCAGGAAAAACAATACAGAAAGCTTAATGGTGAAATTACAGAAGAAAAGAAAACTGAAAATCCTGATATCATAAAGACTGACGTTTTAAAGGAAAAAGAGATACCTGAAGCCAAACCTTCAAAGAGAAAGTTCGATACAGTAAATCTTCAGATCGAGATAAAGAAAAATATAGCCGAGATTATGGCAGCTACTGAAAAAGGTACAGTTGACGAGAATATGAAGACCATAAAGAATCTTGTTGAGGAGCTTCCATATGTCAATATGCCTGAAGAGAAATCCAAACCGAAGGATACACCTCGCGAGACCTCTGTCATGGATTATTATAATCAGTTTCTCGCAGAAGAAAATGATGGACAGATGTCTTTGAATGTTCCTTTACAGAATATTGACGATGACCAGATAAGCGGGCAGATGAGCATACAGGATGTCCTTTCTAATTGGGAAAAAACTAGCCAGGCAGCAGAAGCTGCTCTTAAGGAGTCAGAACGGGATCGCCTTGAAGACTCAAAGGACAAAGCCATAAAGGAAGCAAATCATATAATTAACAGGCTTGAGGAAACAAAGCCTCTTTTGGATGCAGGAGTGGATCCACAGTCCATCATGAAGGAAGAGATCCTTAAATCTGTTGACAATGACAAGGAGCCTGCAACTTTTGATATAGAGAGGGTGGATAAAGAAGGAAATCCCAGTGGCGGCACAATTAATGTCCCGGTACTTGACAAGGAAGGAAATCCTCTTTCTAAGGATGAGGCATCTCAAATAGAGGCTGAGAAAGCTGAAGGAGAAAAAGAAGTAAAGGAATGGGAACCTGAGCATATAAACAAAGACCAGGCCGCAAGCTCTCAACATAAAGGCACAAGCTACATGGAAGCCGCAAAAATGCTTGAGAATGTAAATGAAATACTCCAGCAGGAGATTGAGAAGCTTACAGGTCAGAAGCTGGAAAGTGCAGAGATAAGCAGTCTTATAGATGAAAATGATGAAGAGGCCGACAAGAAAGATGATTATTCCGAACTTGAGATGAAGGAAGGCGATGATCAATCTCTTCTTGCGGAATCTATACTTAAAAAGAAGGCTGAAAAGGCTGAGATTAAGGATCAAAAGAAAGAAGAAAGAAATCATGCTCCTGAAAAGCCTTCTGCGGTAAAGGATGATCTTGACAAGACAATCATTCTTGAGGAATTGGGTGACAAGCTAAATGAATCTAATGAAGGTGATGCAGACCAGGTAGTAGAGGATGTTGATGAAGAGGCACTTTCCGAAGCTATTTCGGATGATCTTCCAGATATGGAGCTAACCCCCAGTCAAAAGGAACTTTTTTCCTACTTTCTCCCTATACCCAATATGGAGAAGACTATTCTCGGAGTTCTTGCCGGAGCAAAAGCGAGACTTCAGGAGAACAAAGGAGCTGTTTCCGGAAATATCGTTATTATAGGCGGCAGAGGGAGCGGAAAGACTACTCTTGCCAAGGCCATAATTATGTGTCTGCAGGATGCTATTGATAAGCCCGGTAATAATATTGGAAAGATCGATGCCGAAAACATGAATGGCAAGGATATTCAGGAGCTTTATTCAAAGATAAGCGGAGGCTGCCTTGTAATAGAACATGCCGGAGAGCTTTCCAGAGAAACAGAGATAGCACTCTCGCTTTTCATGGAAAATGATACAAAAGGAACACTTTTCATAATGGAAGATACCAGAAGCGGGATCGAACGTGCACTTAATCTCGACAGCAGCTTCGGTAAGAAGTTCACTGAAAGAATAGAAATTCCGGTATTCACAATAGATGAATTGGTAAATTTCGGTATAAAGTATGCTAAAGATGCAGGATTTAATGTCGACCAGCTCGGTAAGCTTGCCATGTATGACAGGATCAGTAAATCGCAAAGAACTGACAGACCTCTCTATCTTAAAGATGTTATAAAGATAATGGACAGCGCAATAGATAAGGCAAGTTCAAAGGGATTTTTCCACAGAAAAAATTATGATGAGGATGGAAATCCTCTTTTGGTTGAGAAGGACTTTCTTTAATGTGGCAAGGAGGAATTCGATATGAGCTTTTTCTCTGATTATGATATGTACCTTTTTGGGCAGGGCGCGCTTTATGAGATTTACGATAAAATGGGTGTTCATAAAGGTGAGAAAGACGGAAAAGAAGGATATTTTTTCGATGTTTGGGCTCCGCATGCAGAAAAGGTTTATCTTATCGGTACTTTTAATGACTGGAACGAAACAGAGAATGAGCTGAAGAGGGTTCAGGAAAGCCCGGTAGGTGTCTATGAGACTTTTTTGTCAACTCCGGCTCCTGGTGACCTCTATAAATTCCTGATTATAGATAAGAAGGGGGAAAAGCATTACAAGGCCGATCCATATGCAAAGACTGCCGAACTTCGTCCCGGGACTGCCTCTAAAATTCCGGGAAATATGGATTTCGAGTGGACAGATGGTAGATGGGAGAAGAAGAAGGCTGAGAATTGTGACAGATATTATGAAAAACCATTGAGCATCTATGAAGTTCATCAAGGCTCATGGATGAGACATCCCGGTAGAGACGACGATGGATTTTACACCTATCGTGAATTCGCTGAGGCTCTTGCAAAATATGTTAAAAATATGGGCTATACCCATGTAGAGCTTATTGGAGTGGCTGAACATCCCTTTGATGGTTCATGGGGATACCAGGTCACTGGTTATTATGCGCCGACATCGAGATACGGGAGCCCCGAGGACTTCGCTTATTTCGTAAATTATATGCATAATAATGGCATAGGAGTCATCTTGGATTGGGTACCGGCTCATTTTCCCAAAGATGAATTCGGCCTCATGAATTTTGATGGCCAGCCTTGCTATGAATATTCAGATCCCAGGAAATCAGATCATCCTGACTGGGGAACCAAGATCTTTGATTATGGGAAAAATGAAGTCAGAAATTTCCTGATAGGAAGCGCCCTGAACTGGGTTGAGAAATATCATGCTGATGGTCTCCGTGTTGATGCGGTGGCATCAATGCTCTATTTGGATTATGGCAAAAAGAACGGAGAATGGACTCCGAACCAATATGGTGGTAATGAAAATCTCGAGGCAGTAGAATTTTTCAGACAGCTGAATACCGTCATAAAGGAAAGAGATCCGGGAACTCTTATGATAGCAGAAGAATCAACGGCATGGCCTAAGGTCACAGGAACTGTAAAGGACGATGGCCTGGCCTTCTCATACAAGTGGAATATGGGATGGATGCACGATTTTCTTGATTATATGAGTCTGGATCCATTCTTCAGAAAGGACAACCATAACAAGATGACTTTTGCCATGACCTATAACGAGGCCGAGAAGTATATTTTGGTTCTTTCTCATGATGAGGTAGTTCATCTAAAAAAATCCATGATAAATAAGATGCCAGGAGATTGGCATGAAAAATTTCAAAATCTTAAGGCTGGCTATACATTTATGATGGGTCATCCGGGCAAGAAGCTTTTATTCATGGGTCAGGACTTTGCTCAGAACCATGAATGGGATGAGAAGACGGAACTTGAGTGGTATGTACTTGAAAATCCGGAGAATCATGGAGTAAATGAGCTCGTCAAAGATCTTCTTCATCTTTACAGGAAATATCCGGCCATGTATGAGCTGGACACGAGCTGGAATGGTTTCGAATGGATAAATGCCGATGACGCCTACAGAAGTATTTTTTCCTTTGTAAGAAAGAGCAAGGACGGAAGGAATAATCTTCTTTTTGTGATTAATTTTACACCTGTTGATTATTTGGATTACAGAGTCGGCACAGTGTCAAATATGAAGCATACTTTGATATTTAATGGCGATGATCCCAAATATAATGGCTGTGAAGTCAGGAAAAAGAAGACTTATATGCCAGAAAACAAGGCCTGCGATGGTAAGGAATTCTCCATAGCATATCCATTGAGAGGCTATGGAACCGCTATATTTAAGTTTGATTATCCGGGTACATGTATTGAAAAAAATAAAACTGGAAATAAACAAAGACGGAATAAAAACGCTTGAACCTGTGGAAGAGATTTTTTCCGGAAATATTGATTCGGGAAAAAAATCCCAAAAAAGCGGCGGAAAAGAGGATCAGTACGAAGAAGACTCCTTTTTCGAAGAATATGGTGATGAAGATGAGGAATCCGAAAGGGATTTCTCCTATCATGGAATAGTTAAGAATCAAAGAAAAAGCAGGATAAGACACAGAATAGTTACTGTCGTGCTTTTTATAATAATGGCTATCATAGCCATTTTAATGTTGCTGCTTCTTCGCCATTATAACAGTTATGAAGAAGTAAAGAGCTATAGATCAAAGGGCGCATCGTCCTATAAATATATGGTCTTTCGTGATGCTTTGCTAAAATACGGCAATGACGGAGCTATTCTAACAGATTATAACCAGAATGTGATCTGGAACCAGGGTTATGAGATGACATCACCCCGGGCTTCGGTCAACGGATCCTATCTTATCATCTATGACAAGAAAAATTCACGCATTTATCTTTTTGACCGTACAGGCGAGATATCTGAGATACGGACGAATCTGCCTGTAAACATAGCTGCTGTTTCTTCAAAAGGTACTGTGTGTGCTGTGATGCAGGACGAGCTTAAATTCAGGCTTGAAGTCTATAATAAAAAAGGTGAGACCCTGGCCTCAGGCGAGCTGCATATGGAAAAAAGCGGCTATCCATCAGATATAGCCATATCCAGTGATGGCAAGACTATGGTAGTTTCTACCATAGGCTACAGCGACGGACAGGTCCTATCAAGGTTATTTTTTTATAATTTCGGCAGCCGTGGAAAAAATTCGATAGACAATATAGTTGCTAAATACGAATACAAGGATGAGGTCATTCCGGATATTTATATAAATTCATCAGGCAGAGTGGCTGCAATAATGAACGATCGCATAGTTATATATGATAATGCAAGGGAAAAAAACATATTAAAGCCTGAAAATTCAATAAAGAGCGTTTTCTATAATGATTCCTATATAGGCTTTACGGATATAAGCAATAAAAACGGAAAAGCCAGTAAGGTTGTGAAACTCTATTCATATCTTGGCTTTAAGCGTTACGAAAAGGATATATCTATGGATTATCGGACAATAAAATTGATGCCCGATAACGATCTTGTGCTCACAGACGGGCATAATATAGAGATGCTTAATATTATCGGAATAAGGAAGCTTAAATACACCGACAGATCCGAGATCTTCGATTTTATCCCTGTCAAAGATGGAAAAAATTATCTGGTGGTAAGATCCGATAGCGTAGAGGAGGTTAAACTTACAAATAACCAATGAACATATTAGAGATAGGATTTGCCATTGTCTTCATTTTCTTTACAATAAGGGGCTTCCATGATGGAATTTTACGAATGGTCCTTAATATTGTTGGATTGATCCTGATATTCGCATTTGTGAATAAATTCAATCCCATTATCTATAATGCCCTGAAAAACACACCGGCAGTGACTAAAGAAGTAGATAATATTGCAGAAAAATATGTGGAAGATGGCGGGCAAAAGATTACAGAGAGCTTGCAGGGAAAGAGTCAAAATCATTCCGGCACTGCCGAGCCGCCGGATTTTATGCGAGGCCAGGTGGCTGACCAGTTGGAAAAACTGAATATAAAGGATTTTGATCAGACTACATTAAATACAAAGATAAATTCCATAATAAAAGATACAGTAAGTACCATGATGCTTAAGGGGATCTCAGTGATACTTGCTTTTCTTCTTGGTATGTTGATCCTTTTTATTATCAGGATAGTTGTTAATTTGATAGGAAAGATACCCATAATACATGGAGCATCAAAGATCTTCGGAGCCATGGTTGGAATGGTAGAAGGACTTCTTATTATCTGGCTTGCGCTTTTTATAATAAGGAGTTTTGCAGTAACAGGAAACGGAGAAAAGGTATGGAGTGAGGCTGAAAAGAGCTCTGTCATCATGACTATAAATGAATATAATCCAATTTATGACGTCTTCTGAAAAAATATTAAAAAACTTTTAAAAAGTTGTTGACATCGATGTCAAAAGAGTGTAAAGTACTATGAGTCGGCACGAGAGAGCGCCGACAAAGCAAAAAGCACTTTGATAACTGAACAGTGAAACAACCTTGAAAGATTCCAAAAGAATCAAAAAGCGAATAGTCTGTAAGACAAAAAGTAAAGACGCGATAAACGAAGTTAGCTTTGTTTTGAGCGGATCAATCTCAAACATTATAAAACGAGAGTTCGATCCTGGCTCAGGATGAACGCTGGCGGCGTGCCTAACACATGCAAGTCGAACGAAGCATTTTATTACGATCCCTTCGGG
>Ga0256404_1001587_pt1 | contig 53958 bp, 47 predicted proteins | sample RumenRJG_01DNA_FD_185990 | JGI IMG/M metagenome (GOLD analysis project Ga0256404, IMG submission 185990) | Bovine rumen microbial communities from Lethbridge, Alberta, Canada - RJG_01 | ecosystem: Host-associated > Mammals > Digestive system > Stomach > Rumen | place: Canada: Alberta | collected... | reverse complement strand
GCTATCGTGTCAGCATAGCTGTGGTCGAACCTGATGAAGGTCTCTATTGCAACCCTTCGCTGCTCGGTGCTGTACATGCGGATTCCTTCCTGTTCCTATTTGGTCCAGGATTTCCACCGCAGTCCCGAATTGCCCGCAACTTCTGTACCCTATCCATTAGGTGAAGCACTTGGACGGAGAGCTAAGTGTTGGACAGGGCGACTCCCATATCCTTCGAATACAGAGCAGAAGAGCAGGTCTTCGAACGGGGAATGCAGCTCCGGGGATGACCTTCAGGGATGTGCTTGCTCTCGGTATTGTCCCGTAGGGCGATGACAGGGAATACGGGCAGGTACAAAAGCGGAATGGGAGTCCTGATTGAGGAAAGGTTATTCGGCTACAGGGCCAATTCCGGTCGGGAGCCCGACTTTGCCGAAGCGGGCGTCGAGCTCAAGGCGACTTGCTTCGATATCGTCACACGCAACCATAGGTTTGAGGAAAGCGCAGGCGAGAGGCTTTCCCAGACGATGATTCCATATGATGAAGACCTGACTTCTGGACTATATGACTCCCATCTTTGGCACAAATGCAAGAGGATCCTCCTCGTGTGGTACTACCGTGACAGGAGCGTCAATCCCTACGATCAGGTCATCGAGCACGTCCGAGGCCACCATGGCGTTCCCCGACCTGCTCGAGAACCCCTCGAGGACGATCCTCACGGGCGAGGGCGGCGCTGGGGCGTCCCGATTCAAGCACATCATCTGCCGCGACGGCCGCTGGCGCCGCCTCGTGCCCGACGAGCTCGACAGGCTCCAGGGATTCCCCGCGGGCTGGACGGCCGGCATGACGGACGGGCACCGCGCCTTCTGCATGGGCAACGCGCTCGTGGTGGGCGTGGTCCATCGCATCGGGAAGGCGATTGCAGCACAGAGGTAATCTAAGTACGAGACTTGCGTTCCTCAACAACTCAATTATGGGTTTTTTGACGGCTAATAACTCGTATTAGGGTTTCCATGCCCTTAAAACGCCTCTCAGTGCGTTTCCGCTGCTAGATGCGTTATGGATGGCTAGCTCTCAAGCTCTTCCTGCTCGCCGATGATCTTGTACACCGTCGTCCGGCTGATCCCCTCGTGCTTCGCGATGTCCGAGATATGCAACCCACCCTTATAGAGTGCCATGACGGCTGCCACCGACCTCGCATCAGCATCATGGGCGGCGGCAGCGGGCATGGCGATGGCGACGATAGGCGCCTACCTCGCCCACGTCCGCAAGGAGCAATCGCTCTAGCAACGGAAAAGCCCATGCCCTTAACAAACAAGAGGGCATGGGCGCATGGCCATCGGGCGGGATGCCGGGGCAAGGGAAAGCCACGGAAGCTTTCCCTGGGGCGGCTGCATAAGCAGCACCTCAGGGAGGCATATCGGCTCTAGCCCGGAGCAACGCCCCATAAGAAAGGAGCCCCTCTTCCGCGTATCCGCGCCGCGAAGGGCTCCCGATCAAAGTATAGCTTCGCCCCTCCCGCTTGACCTGCGGCGGAAGGGGCGGTCTAATGGTGCCGAGCCGAGAAGAGCCTGGGTTAGTCGCCGGGGCAGTCCTCGGCTCGACTGCTGTCCATAGGATGTCGTCCCGAATCAGCTTCACCTACCATGCAATTATTGGCCATGATCAAATGCGAAACGACATATTGGGCATCTGGCACTCTGCAGGCCATTCATGACTTCTAGGCGCAGCTACTCCGATAAGGTTTAACGCCGCCATCTGGGCCTGCCAATCCATGACATGCCCTTCGCTGTTCGAAAAGGCCTTGACAACGCCCCCCCCAAAAAAAATAATTGATGCAATTCCCGGTTGCTCGCAGACACGATTGCTTAGGGCCTGATACAGGGAGGCAACCTAATATGAACCATGCCAAGGCGGTTGAGCTCGAGACCCTTGCCAGAAAGATAACAGGCTTCGACATGCGGCTCATGGGAATTGCAGACAGCTTCGAGCTCAATGCTGCTCGAGCATACCTTGATTGCCTTCCATTTTTCATCGATGCCGTCGGCCAGGACAGCCGCCTAGCGGCCTGGGAGCGGACCTGCAGGGCATTCGAGGAGGACGGCGGCTCACTCGATGGCTGCCAGGTGGATGAGCTCATCGCAATGCTGAAAGAAGTGTTGTCTGAGGGCATCGAGCGGGATTGAAGCGCCGTTTCAACCAGTCTGTAGATGGACCAAGCTGGCCAGAAAGGGAATGGGAATGCAGAAAAGAATGCTAACGATGAAAGGGCTCCTCACCTATGTGGCAGGCGGCATAATCGCCTTTTCGCTCTTCCTTCTCGGATGCGGCTCACAGAGCGGGCCCTCGCTCTATCAGATAGACCAGCTCGCAGCCTCGGATAACCAATCAATCCTCAAAGAACTCGAGGAAAACCAAGGGCTCGTGTTCACGAACGAACAGGATAGCAACGGAGGGGACCATTACTACTGGGTGGGGATACCCGCCGACAACCCCTTCGACAGCATGCAGGCCACCGGCAGGGATTTCTACGTGAGCATCTACGATATGAGCATGGAGGTCAGAAGCGACCAGACGAAGGCGGTGTCGCGCGATATGCTCGTCCAAGGGACATGCCAGGCACCCTACCACGTAGATATCATGCTCCCCGTGCACATAAGCAAGGGAAGCGAGCTGTCCGCAGCCGACACCATCATGCAGGCATGCGGGTTCGATTCAGACAGCGTGCTGGTCGAGGGTATGCTCGAGGGAATCAGCTTCGATTCCTACTTTAGGTACGGCAGATGCATGGTCGGCGATTCGGAAGCGTACTGGATCATCGAACTGGATCTTGACAGGGACCCCTGGGGTGCCAGCATTAGTGTATCTTCGCTGTCTGATTCCGGCTTCGACTCTTATGAGGACCTCGTGTCGTTTAATAGCAAGATATTGGATTCGGTGAAGTTGGACCCCGCAGCAATCAGCGGAGAGCCGGCTGACGTGCCTGTCGAGATGCTCCTGACAACGGAGATACCCGACACCTTTCTCGCGGAGATGATGGTGACCGATTCGGAAGGCCATTTCAAGGGGATTTCGGTCGAGCCCAAAGGAAGGAATGACACGAATACCAGCCATTCGCATATCTTCCTTGGAGTCAGGGCTCACGGCGAAGTACCGACTGGAGGAATTCGTTTCGAGATATCCACGACCGTGACTTCGGTGGGAGCCGACCCGTCTAAGACGTACCTCACGCGCACGGGCGATAGATCCTCCGAGGAATTCGTCCTGACACCCGAGCTGCAGCGAAAGGGAACCGCATCCGACGGTTGGACCTACTACGAAATAGAAGAAGTGAACGCTGACGCGTTCAAGAGCTACCAGGTTACTGTTACGGCTTCAGCAAATGGGAATGAGGTGTCGGAAACCTACACGCTGAAGTAGGTGCAGGCACAGGAGGGTTTCGTTGGCAGCTTGCTCAGTTCTCTCCACGGTCTCATGGGAGCCCGCAGTTTATGCGGGCTCCTTTTTAAGTTCTCGTCGGTCATCTAAAAGTATACTTTTATAGTCGTCTATAACATAATGAATCGAGGGGCTATGAACGCGATATACTGTCCAGAATGTGGAGCAGAGATACGCGAGGACAACACAACGTGTCCGTCCTGCGGCTATCCTCTCGCAGCGCACATGAAAGCAGCCGAATCAGGCAGGCATTCGAATCCAGTTGTTGAGTCCGGCGCAGCAACTGCGAACAGCAACTCAAAAAGAGCCGGTATGGTGATGTGCCTCATCGCCATCGTCTGCATCTTGCTTGGAATCTCGCGAGTGACGAACACCAGATACAGGTTTTACGAGCAACACCTTCAGGAATGCATCGAGGGGCAGGCAGGTGTTCAATGGAACGCTGATCACGCCACGGGTATGCTCTCAGGGGTTTTGAGCGGCGCATATAGCAACCTGGCAAACGATTATGGTGAAATGATTGCTGCAGACCGTAGGGCGATTTGGTCATATCGCGTACAAGCTATCGGCTTGTGTTGCGCAGGCGCAGCGCTTTTAGTGAACGGCAGGAAAAAGGCTGGGAAGAAATAGACGCAAATGGCGCTAACCAACTGTCCCAAATGTGGGCGTATGATTTCAGATCAGGCCACAATCTGTCCGGGTTGCGGGCGCAAACAGGCACAAGAGCTGACAAATGAAGCTCGGCCTGGGTGTGTTCCACCTGCATCGAATGATGCAGGTGGTAGGAAAGGCTCTACAAACATGGTGCTACCAATCATATTGATTGCGGCCATTTTGGCGGGGGCAATCTGGATGCAAGCCGAGAGGCGCGCCAATCAGCGAACATACGATAGAAGCTATGCCGACACAGCCTATGAGCATTACGAGCAGACTCCCATGAACGGCAATGAAGGTGCGCTGTTAAGAGCGCGGTCTTACTTGGGCATCTCCGCCTTCTCGTACACCGGCCTGATTAGACAACTTGAATATGAAGGTTTTACCACCTCGGAAGCAACTTATGCAGCCGACCACTGTGGGGCAGACTGGAATGAGCAGGCCGTGGAGAAGGCTCTGTCCTACCTGGATTTAAAGTCGGATTGGACAAGGTCTTCCCTTATTGAGCAGCTGGAGTTCGAAGGCTTCACATACGACCAAGCATCTTACGGCGTTGAGCACTGCGGGGGATTCTAATCAATCTGCCCCCGCAAAAGGCCCGCGCATCTGACACACGGGTCCGATACTGCATGTCATCCGCGCCAGGCATATCCGTGTCCTGATACGCCTTCGCAATGTATGCTCAAGCCGTGGGTTCAGAAACGTGGACAAGCTCGAATGAGCCACCCGCATATTCAAAGGTCATTACCGAGCAATTGCCAGGTCAGCCATAGAACGCGGGGCACCGTGGTCCACCGCGGCTACATCGACATCCCGATGGAACCCGAGTCGCTCGATGACTCCTTCGAGATCATCATCACGCTCCCCAACTCCGACGGGACGACTACGAGCTTCTCCTATGTGAAATAAGCCCCACCTCGAAGGCCTAGCGATAAGAATCTCCGCTCAGAAGCCCATGCTCTCCCAAATTGCGAGAGGGCATGGGACGAGATGTTGGATGCAAGAATGCGCAAGATCCCGCCCGTAGGGAAGATGCCCAGCGATTGCTGAGCAAGGTCGAGACACATAGTGTTAACTCAGTTATGGTCTTTTTTACAATCGATAATCCGTATTAGGGTTTTCATGCCCTAAATCGCCTCTCGGCGCGTTTCCGCAGCTAGAGACATGCATATTTGCAGCCTTTACTGTTCTTCCTGCTCGCCGATGATCTTGTACACCGTCGTCCGGCTGGTCCCCTCGTGCTTCGCGATGTCCGAGATATGCATCCCGCCCTTATAGAGCGCCATGACGGCATCCGCATGGGCGTTCCTCTTGCTCGGTCTGCCGCCCTTGCGGCCCCTCGCCTTCGCGGCCCTCAGGCCGTCCTTCACGCGCTCGCTCGTCATCTGGCGCTCCAGTTGGGAGAAACCCGCCATGACGGTACGGACGAACTCGGCCATGGGGCTCGAATCGGTCGTGTCGAGCCATGGCTCGGACAGGCTGCGGATCTCCGCTCCCCTGCCCCGGATCGCATCGATGAGCTCGAGCAGGTCCTTGGTCGAGCGCGAAACGCGGGTGGTCTCGGCGACGATGACGACGTCGCCCTCCTGGAGCTCTTCGAGGAGCCTCTGGAGCTCTGGCCGGTCGCGCTTCCTGCCGCTCGCCTTCTCCTTGTAGATATTCCGCCGGTCGACGCCGGCGGCGACAAGGGCGTCGATCTGCCTGTCCAGAGACTGCGCTTGCGTGCTCACGCGAGCGTATCCAACCAGCATCCTGTTATCCTTCCCCCAGCTGCGGTGTGTCCAGAAAACACGTGTTTATTGCACACAATGCTTATGACACGTTGGAACATATCTGACGTGCGTGTTCTTGCTCCTCTAATGTACATGAAAACGTACGCAAATCAAATTAGATTTGCGTACGTTTTCATGTACAAAGCTTCAGTTAATCCAGGGAAACGGAAGACGCAGAAAGGTATGCATCGATTCGTCGTTGGATGTCCTCATCGATTGTGGGTTCCTGTTCTCGAGCGAAACCGAAAGAATCAACGAGTCTTAAGTATGCGATTGTTCTCGGACTTTCCTCTGTCGCATCTATAAAGTCGCTCTCGGAAAAGCCATATTGGCTGAGCAGGCGCAGGTATGCATCCTGCTTGATCTGGGGCCGTTCTTCGAGGACATTTTTAACAAGCTGTCTCACCCTTTCGTAGGAAAGGCCGTATCGCCTCCCGATGGAGCGAATCGACTCGCCGTTCAGCCTCCTGGAGAGGCAGGCGCGCGAGGTGGGCAGCAGGTAATCTCCGCAGACCCACTCCTCGAGATCGATCGGTCCCGAAATCTCTGGAGAGCAGGATTGCGGTCTTCCTGCGGGGTCCTCGATGCCTTCGAGCTTGAACCAGCCGAGAGCGGAATCGAGCAGTCGCCTTGCCTCATCGTATTCATTATCCCTTAGCAGCTCTTCCGCCATAGGGAGAGCCCATAGGAGGAAGGGCGTTTCCGGGGCGAAATCCCCGTAGACCCATTGCTCGTAATAAGCGGAATACGCCAGTTCTTTCACGCGATCGTCGAAAAGCGACAGAAGTGCCCCGAGAATGGAGGATTCCTCGAACATCCGCATATTGGAAAGATGGCCGAGGCGGTTGTCCCGAAGAAACGTCTTCGCATCTTCGATCAGCGCGCCTGCCGTTGGCGCCCCAATTCCCTTAATCCCAGCCAAATCTTCCTTGGCCGAGCGCGATAACTCGAACACGGTATCGATTCCGGCATCATGGAGCTTTTCAACGGTAGCCTTGCCGATTCCGAGCGAGGAGACGGACTGAGCTGGATCCACCAGCTTGGAGTAGAGCTCGCCCAGCCTCTCGCTGTTGCCCCGCACCCATCTGCTTACCAGGTGTACAGCCTCGCATTGGTAACGCCATCGTGATCCGTATGCCGAAACGAGGGGCCGTGCGAAACCCAAAGGGTCGAAGGTATACACATCGTATCTCGAGGGGATACTGAGATAGTAGAACAGCTGCATGCCCGAATATCCGATTGCCGTCAGCACGTGTGCGCGTTTTATCAACGCCTTTCTTATCTCACGGACGCTGTCAGCCGCCATCCTCGGCAGGTCGTGGTGCCTGACCCGGGAAGCTGCACCGGCATAGCCGATGTCAGCCTTCAGAAGGCTCTTCGTGATCCTGCTCCCGAGCTTGAGGCTCCGAATATCGTCGGTGTAGAGGCATGCTTCGGAACCGAGCGGAACCCGGTCGCTTGCAGACGGGCGATCCTCGGAGGCAGCCTCCTGGATCCCGGATACGTCGCCGGGCCCCTCATAGGGGGAACCTTCCTCGGCGAGGAACCTCTCGAAGAACTCCCTGTCGCCCTCGTCGAGGAGGAAGGCGGACTCTGCATCAGTGCCCATATGCCCTACTCCCCCACCCTCAGATACGTAACCTCGAACTGCTTGACCCTGCGCATCTCGGGCATGCGGCCTTCGAGGGCGAACGCGTCGTTGCTGTCGAACTTCTGCCAGATGTCGAGGCCGCGGTCGAGCAGGATATCCCACGTGTCGTCAATCCTGAGATGCCGTGCGTGGATGCCCTCCGCGAAGTCCCAGGTGAAGTCCACGTCCTGCGGCTCCATCGCCGCCTTGATCCGCTGCAGGTAGCTCACCTGGCTGTCGGGATTGAGCTCGTCGACGGCCGTCACAAGATGCACCTTGGGCGATGCCTTCGCGTAATCCAGGTGCCTCAGGCACACCTCGAGCAGCTCCATGACGTTCCTGCACTGGTGGAACGTCCGCACGTACGGGTCAACGATCTCGATGCGCTCGGCGCCCTCCAGATAAGCCCCGAAGAGCGACTCGTAGGAGACCCCGCGCTGGTTCTCGCGGTACGCCACGAGGCCTTCCCTAAGGTCGCTGGAGGCAGAAACGGCCTCGACTGGAGCGGGCTCCGGAGAGGCGGCAGCGAGCTCCACCACAGCCTCGGAATCCTCTGCGCTTTCCTGCTCGAACGGCACCAGGTCGAGCGCATGGTACGCCTCGGGCCATTCGACCTCCTCGAGCGTCTGCACGCCTTTCCATGCCCCGCCCTTCTCACGGTAGGCAAACTGCACATGGTCGAAGGTCTCATCAATCCTGTAGAGCTGGTCCTTCACGCGTTTGCGCAGCTCGAGCGCGGCCTCCAGGATCTCAGCGATCTCCTCCTTGGTAGCCTCACCCGTGGGGTGAATCAGCTTCATGAGGCCGGAGAACGTCTTGCGCACACCGTCGCGGTCGCGTGTGGAGAGCGTGGGATGCAGCTCGAAGTACTCCTGCCACTTGCCGGAGAAGTCCAGCGGGCGCATGGCCTTGAGCGCCTCTGCCAGGTAATCGACGATGAAGCCATAATCGGTGCAGAACATGTCGCCGCGGATGATATCCATCTCCCAGCCGGGGATGTAGGCATGCAGGCGGTCGATGTAGGCGGGGTCGTGGTACACGTCAGGCAGATCCTCGAAGAGGTCCGTGCGTTTGATCATGTAGCTCACGTCGTGCGACGTGTTGCCCACGAAGGCCAGCGAGGCCTCTGCGGTGATCACGTCCACTCCGCGCGAGAAGCTCTTGTTGGCCATGTAGTTCTTCAGGATGTCCACGATGTCGCGCTTGGGCCTCTTGTCCTTGCCCGCGAACTCGTCGAACGCCACGCTGTCCCAGAAGCCCACCAGGCCGATCTGCCCGTTTGAGTTGTTCACGAAGAGCTTGGCCGGCGTGACCTCGCCTCCGGAGATGAGGATGCCGTGCGGCGAAAGCTCGCTGAACACATGGCTTTTACCCGTGCCCTTGGGGCCCAGCTCGATGAGGTTGTAGTTACGCTCGCAGTACGGGATGAGGCGCGTAAGCATGAAGAGCTTGGAGCGCTTACCTAGCTGCGCAGGGTCGAGGCCGGAAGAACGCACGATGGTATCGATCCACTCCTCGGTGGTGAACGCCATGCGCCCCACGCAGTAGCCATCCAGACTGAAGTGAGCCATCTGGATGGGCCTCAGCCGGTCGAGCAGGAACGACGACTCGTTCTTAGCCTCGTTGGGATAGTACCGAAGATCAGCGATGCACCATACGCCGGTCACGAGGAGGCGGCGGTTCTGCTTGACCGTGTCGGAGTCCACGAGCACATGGCCGATGCGCAGGTTCTCGAAGAACGCCTCGTAGCAGTCGCGTTTATCGTTCAGGACCACGTAGACCTTGTCGATGACACGCATGAAGCCCTTGAGCTTGATGTCGGACTGGATGGCGTTGGCCTCCGCGCGTTCCACGTAGTGCTCCGCAAGGATGTCCTTCACGCGTTGGATACCGGCCTCGATGGCGGCCTCGTCGTCCGTAGCGCAGTTCTGACCGAGCAGATATTCCAGCACATAGCTGGGAACGGCAGCGTTGCTGGCCACCTGCTTGACGAGGTCCTTACGCACCACGTAGCCGGTGAAGTAGTCGTTGAGCTTCTTGTCGAGTGCGTTCATGGTTACTCCTCACCCATCATCATGTTGTAATGAGAGATGTGACCTGTTTTATCAAAAGCCTCCCTGAGAATACGCAGGTAGTTACCTGTCTCCTCGCCAGAGGGGCATACGTCTATTTCTTCTTGAACGGCATGTGAGCCTTGGTTTGACCATCGAAGTAATGAGATAACAACTCGCTTGTCTTCTCCTTCAAATTTTGAGAGAAGCTCTGCCTCCCAATTACCTCCTCCAAGAAAACCAAAATACCACTCCATTATTCTTCGTATGGAGTTCTGTATCCCAACACAATATTGCTTTTCCTTAGCCTCAATCAGTTCATTCCAAAGAAGCCGATAGGTCGTTTGAACAGGGTTTGTTGTTCCATAGCATTCCATTGTTGATTGTTTACCCGTTTTCCTAAGCATCCAGTACTGCGCTTTGTTGTGGAACTTGCCTTGGCCTTGAGTCACTTCTTTATGGAAGAACGCATTATGTGTAAACAGGAACAGTTGCTTAACCATTCCAGTATTCTCTACCGCTTCCTCTCCAATCTCTCGAACAAGAGTGCTGATTAGATACATATTGGCAGAGTCTAAACTACTAACAGGATCATCAATGACCATTACACGAGGACGGCTGGCTCCATCTGGATAAAATGATCCATTTCTTAGCTGAATGAAATAGAGGAAAGCAATTAACGTAGTTTCCCCCTCGCTAAGCGTTTCGTGAGCCAGCTCTCCAGAGTCACGGATAATCTCATAACAGTTTTCCATTCGGTTAGACTCGCGAAGAGAAAAACTGTTGAATCCGTACGCTTTCATCAACTCATTAATTGAAACAACAGATTGAGTTGTACCAGCGAGCCTCTCCTTATACTCTGACAACAGTCTTTTTGACTCTGTAATGAGCCTTTTCTTAGCACTAATCTTTGCGTCAAGCGCCTCGATTGCCTTTGAATGATCATCTTTCTGATCTGTAAACAGCTTTACGGTGCTGTCAGCCTCATTTCGCAGGAAACTCCATACTTCCTGCGACAGTCGGTTTCGAGATTCGCCAATTCTCTCAACCTGTTCATTTCTACGAACAACTTGCTCACAAAGAGCCTTGAGAGACTGCTCGTACTCCCAAAGACGTGCGCTTGTTTCACGTAGGTGCATAACACGGTTAGGCTCACTAACCTTTTCCTCTATAAGTGACCGATTCCCCAAAAGACCATCATGTAGAGCTTTCCAAGCAATATCTACGTCATTCGTTGAAACAGGGCGAGAGGAGAGAGAAGCAGTCAGTCTACCATGTGATACTTCGAGCTGTTCTATTGCGAGAAGGTATGTACGCTTCAATTCGTTTATGTGGTCATTCTGCTGTGAGTACTTTCCTCCAAAGAAATCGTTGATTTGTTGCACCAAGTTCGGCGTAAGCGTGCTCTGCTGACAGAAGGGGCAGCGATCGTCTCTAATGAATGAAATGCCTTGTTTCACCCAGCTCTCATTCGAAAGCTGGTGGATAAGCTCACTGATCGGAAGATCGTCTCGCCCAACAACTAACGTCGACCAGATTCCATCAGTTTCTGATTCAAACAAATGCTCTCGAATATCTGGGGCAACTTCAAACAATTCCTCTTCAGCCATTATTGGCTCAACATCAGAGCCAAACAACGACTTGCAGTCAGCTTCCAAATCGCCCTTGCGTCGAAAGCCATTACTTGCCGAGCATGACAATAGGCGTTCTGCAAAGAGTGCTTTTGTATTAAAACCTTTAAATGGACCAGAGAAAGCATCTTTGAACGGACCATGCAATAAATCCCACACCGTTGTTTCAAAAGCTGCCCTCGCACTCTGAAGCGCAGCCTCTTTTTCGGCTTTTGTGTTTTCATACTTCCGAACTTCAGCCTCCGCTTGAGCAATTTCATCAACCAGTTTCTTAATACTCTCCTGAAGGTCTCCTGCCTCCTCCCCCAATGAAAAGACTCCCGGAAGATGCTGTCGGATCACCTTGTCACGAAAGGTTTTGTTATAGACAACGACATCTATCTCGTCTCTCTCCCATTTCACGCTGCATCTGGAGAAGGACGGGTTATCTACGTTGGATAGATAGTTGCTAATTGTTGTTTTCCCCGTACCATTTGCACCGAAGATAAAATTGACTAGTCCACAATTAGCTATTTCAATTCCGGTCGAATCGAATGAGCCGCAGGAACGCATTTGGATTGAGGAAATCACGGTTATCTACTTCCATTCGCTAAGTCCGATCACCTTAGCCAGCGCCTTGGGGAACTTGTTGTAGTTGGCCTTCACACCGTCGTCGAGGTCGATCGAGACGCGCTCGTGCGCGAGCGGGTAGACAACCTCTCGCTCCCAAGCCTCAACCTCGGCAAGCTGCGCACGTAAACGATCTGCCTCGCGAACATCGCGCGCATTGCTTGATGCCGCGAGCACTTGAATCCTCGCGCGAAGCTTGTCTTCGAAGGGCCGCAGATAGCCCGTGAGGATGGTTCCGACGGTACCTTCGTTGTAACGGTGCATATAGACGAGGCAGCGGAACGCGCCTTTCGGACTCTGGAACAACCAGTAAATCGGCCGTTTCTGATATGTCTTGAGATGATCAGCATAGAAGTCCTTGCAAAGGTAGGAACGGAGATCCTTCCCGATGGATTCTTCGAGCCAAACAACATTGGCGTCAACGGTGTCGCGTCCAAACGTCGACGCTAGCCATGTACGGAAGCCAGTAACGACGTCGTCCTCAAACCACTCGGCGTCGAGGACCGGCAGCACGTTGTCCGCATCGGGCACGAACAATGCACCAAGCGCCTTTTCTCGGTAATCCTCCAACGTCTGGCCTTGGTCAGCAAGGATGAGCCCTGGCTCGTTGGTTGAGTATCTTCCGAACATGCAACCAATACCGTAGGAAATAAGTGAGCGGGCATCAGCGCTCCTGTACGGCATGGCAACTGGGTAGTCTCTCTCTTCATATGGAGGAAGGTCATCCTCCCCTATTCCGTATGCAGAGCAAAAGAGGTCATCAAGCTCAACCATGAGCCGGGCTACCTCGTTTCTCAGTTCAACAGAGTGCTCCTTCCGAATCGAAAAAGCCGCGCTGAGCAGGTGTTCTCCCGTGCCAACCAGCACGTTCTCTGAAAAGCCTATGCTCGTTTCCCGCTCGTCCCAATCTTCTTTGGCAATCGCTCGAAGTCTCTTTGAGCCTTCGGACACAAGAGCGGAATTCTGGAGCTTTATCGGGAGCGCTTTTATATCCCTGACTTGAAGGTTAATCGACGGGTTCAGCACCGAGAACAGCAGTGAGGCGACCCTGCTGTTCAATAGTCCGAGGATCTCATCCGTATGTGAGCGGGTCAGAATTGATGCTCCTCCAACATCGAAAACGCACCCGGGCGGAAGGTAGCGGAAACCAGTACCCCTGCTCGTAACCGCAGAGTAGGTGATTCCCTCGCGATACCAGTACTCCTCAGCGAGCATGTTAGAGCTCTTGTTTGTTTGGTAGAACTGCCTAGCCGAATCCCTCCAGTCGACAACATGAATTATGTTTCCGTAGTAGCGCCGGAAGTTTCCGCCCTTCGCATAGGGAATCCAGTAACCAGGTTCAATGGCAGAACTAGATACCTCCCAGAAAAACCTGAGGTAGCGATCGTTATCCCCGGTCTTGTTCTGTGATCCGGTATAATCGCCGAACTCTTCGATACAATGACAGTCATTCCACGCCTCAAACAGCGGTGCAGGAGCCCAATATGCCGTCAATGGCTCTCCGGGAATTCGCTTGAGCTTTTCGATATCAACCGAATAATGCCTCTCAGGAGCAAAGAACTCAGTCTGCTTTTTCAGATAGTCCTTGCAGTCATCAAGCTTAATAAACTCCGCCTCTTTGACATCTCCATCATTCTTAAGTATGAAAGCGGCCGTCTGAACAACATCATTTCCAACGCCTTCGAAAGCCTTGATCCCCAAATGAACTAAGGAAGTAAGTGCGCTCCGTTCTAGTAGCCCCTTTCTAAAGCGCTCAAAAGAGGCTTCAAACAGCCACGATTGCATGGTTATCTCGGCAACGAAGCCATTCTTTCTCGCAAAAGATGTTCCACGGGATATGAAGCATGTGCAAAGGTCGTACCGCTCATCTGGATACTGTTCAGACAACCATGACGAAAGAAATGCCGTCATATTCTTGCTTGTCATATAAGGTGGATTGGCAATCACACAGTAGAAGCTCCCACTAAGAGCCTTCACGGTTGATAGCATCACCTTTAGTTTTGAGATTGTTGATTCGGCAAAGAGGCTCCCGTCGCGCTCGACATAGGCCAGCTCTCTCTCAATTACGGCTTCATCGTTACTGTCTGGTACGTAAAGGCTTCCGATCTCATCAAGATGGGCCATCGCATCCATCAATGCTTTCCTGCCTGCAAGTCTCGGAACCAGTTGGGCCTCATGTGATTCGAGTACCACCGATTCCAGCACGTAAATGTTGGCATCAACGTCGCGCTCGAAGAATCTTTCGTCCCGTTCCCTGGCTTTCATCTCAAGCGCGAACGAAGCAATCTCTGCGGCTCGTCGATCAATTTCCAAACCGAAGAGGTTGTTCCTGAGAATCATCGCTGGGATGTCCTCGGGAAGCCAGCCCTCCTCCTCGTACATTCGATAAAGGAGGTCGAATGCATAGACCAGAATGTGGCCCGACCCACACGCGGGATCAAGAACGCGGATTTCAGAAGCTGAGGGCACTTCAACGCTTGGCGAGTCGTTAGCCTCTGGGAGGTAGTACTTCATTAACCTGTAAAGGTCACTATCAGGGTTGTTTTGCATCCAAAGACGACCAAGGCTGTTGTCGGTGAGATAACAGACAATCCACTCAGGCGTAAAAAGCTGCGTCGCAGGACCGATATCTCCCGGACCAGCTTTAATGCCCCTCTTATAGTCGTCGAACACCTCGTCCTTACGCTCGGAGATGTAGAACTGGTAAAGCCAGCCCAGCACCTCAACGGAGGAACACGTCTCCTCATCAAGCACATTTACGATGCGAGAGAGGATGGACCCCTGGCTGAGCAGGCCCGAGGGCATGAGTAGCGACGAGGCAACGTCTTCTGCAAATAGGTAACCCATGGGCTTGGCATAGTGCTCGCAAACCGCCTGAAGAAGCTCGGCAAATGCATCCTCCGAGGGGTTCACGGAGGGAACGGCTCCCAGAAGCAACCCCGTCACACGCGTTTTGGTAGGCTCTCCCACCCCCCACTCTGGATCGAAGGAGCCACGCGCAGCATCCGCCAAGATCGCGGGCTGCGTCAAGCCCTCGCGCGGGGTGACTACTGGCACCGGTGTGTAGCCGTTGGCATCCATGAAACGCAGGGCGCACAGGCGGTTGAACCACGTGTAGGCAGCCTGGTCAACGACGGCCTCGCGGCCGTGCTCGGCAATTTGCTGCTCGAGCCTCGCCACCTGGGAGGCATGCTCCAAGCGGGCGGTTGAGCCTTCGGCCAGCACCGCATCCAGCCTAGCGGATGCCTCAGCACGAAGTGCACCGCGCGCGCCAGTTGCAAGGTTCTTTATCTTGTTGGAGTCCATTGGTTCCTCCGATTTAACTGCTCGCCCAAGAGCATGCTTTCGTTCAATTGCTGAACCTTGAGTAGACTTGCTTTGCCCTTTCGATAACATTGCTCCACTTTGAACTGTTCCGAATCGCAGCGGAAACGTTGTCTGAATCAAATCCGAGTTGTTTTGCGATCACGAGCTTGCAAATTAGGACACACATCTTTGTGTGCCAGAACAAGTCTTCGTAATGAAGAACGTTATTATCGCCTTTTCCTCGACCATCCCTATGCGTATAGCCGTTCCGAGTCGCAATATGAACCCTGGCAAATGGCTTGGAGTTTTCACCAATAACCCATCCCAGCACATCATCATGCTCGACAAGGAACTCGCTAAGAAGTCTGTTCTGCCCCTTGGTATTACCTTGAGTCTTATCCTCGATCCATCTCTTATGATCGTCATCTTTTGCTGCAGCGATCGAATCGCGTCGGTACCTTTTGTATACGTCATCTGGCAGTGCCTGAAGAACTGCGGTTTGCTTAGTGAGAGACTCCAAAGCCTGAGCAACAGAGATAAACATCAATTCCAGAGGCATCTGCCAAAAATCATACTCAAGAGAAGAAATGATATCGCGCGCACTTGCAAGCGCACTAGAATCGCTCATCCACTTCTCAAGTATCAGCTGAATTTCATCTTCATAGGGCGAGAATGGAAGAAAGATCTCGTGTGAATCCTTCTTTGTTTCACTGTCTTTTGCGCGAGGAAATGGGCCGTAACAAGAGACTTCTACCCCCTCCTCCAACACTAGAGAAAGAGACCGTATTTCAGCAAGGCTCTCATTGCAGAAAGAGAAGAACCGCGAGATCAAATGAGCAGTAGTTATGGCTTCATCAAAAACACGAGGTTCTTTGAAATCCACCTGGAGCAAGCAATCATGAGAGATGCTCGTCCCTTTTATTGAGAGAGATGAGCAGTTAAGTTGATGGAAAAGAATGATTGAAAGGTGGTCGTTATCTATTAGAAGCCTGTTATAACGCTCCAAGTCGGGTTCGACCGACACAGTCAACTGTATCCATTTTTCTGAATCGTGCTTCTCGGTAATTGGAACAATAGACGCCCACTCATTGAGGCCAGCGATTGAGAGCTCCATCTTTGTAACTCGTTGATCAGGATTGAATTGCTGTTGCCCCAATAGCAGGTAGTCTGCCCGAATCTTCTGGCTTGGCCCTCCGGGATACGAAACCTCTCCTCCTGCATATGCTGCATTTATTAACACAGCATAGCGACCGGTACGGGTAAAGCCATAGAGATAGTCTGCAGAGCTAGGAATATCGGAGCCGCTGCCAATAATAAAAGTGCCAGGATCTCTGAGCAGCTCACCGAAAGGAATGGATAAGAGCGGAAAGTCGCCAGAGTATTCAATAGAGCCCTGTTCATGGCTAATTGATGTGTTGCGAAGGTCATCCCAAGAAAATGCCCATTTTGCGAATCCAAAGTCTTCGTTCTTCAATACGTTTGCCTACTTCCACTCGCTCAGACCGGCCACCTTGGCGAGAGCCTTGGGGAACCGGTTGTAGTTGACCTTCACGCCGTCGTCGAGGTCGATCGACACGCGCTCGTGGGCGAGCGGGTAGACGACCTCGCGCTCCCACTCCTCGAGCTCGGCGAGCTGGGCGCGCAGGCGGTCGGCCTCCCTCACGTCGCGCGCGTTGGAAGAACCCGAAAGCGCCTGGATGCGGGAGCGGAGCTTGTCCTCGAGCGGGCGGAGGTAGCCCGTGAGGATGGTTCCCACGGTGCCCTCATCGTAGCGGTGCATGTAGACGAGGCAGCGGAAGGCGCCCTTGGGGCTCGAGAACATCCAGTAGATCGGCCTCTTCTGGTAGACCTTGACGTGGTCCTCGTAGAAGCCCTTACAGAAGTAGGAGCGCAGGTCGGTCCCGATGGACCCCTCGAGCCAGGCGACGTTCCCGTCGAGGTTCTCGGCGCCGTAGGTGTCCGCGAGCCAGGATTTGAAGCCCGCGACGATGTCGTCCTCGAACCACTCGTCGGCGAGCACGGGCAGCACGTTGTCGGCATCGGGAAGGAAGCGAGCATGCGGAACCTTCTCCCTGAAATCCCCGAGCGCCTGGCCCTGGTCGGCCAGGATTAGGCCAGGCACGTACGCCGAGTAGCGCCCCAGCATGCAGCCCACGCCGTAGGAGATGAGCGAGCGGGCGTCGCGGGCGCGATCGGCGAGGCGCACGCTCACCTTGTCGTCCGGCACCTCGATCGGCACCTCGCCCTCCATGCCGTAGATGCGCGCGAAGATGCGGTTGAGCTCCTCCTCGTTGGACTTGAGCGTGTCGAAGCGCTCGCGGCACTCGGCCTCCCAGAGCGCGTAGGCGTCGGCTATGCGGGAGGTGCGGGCGAGGGGGTGCGATGTGAAGTCCCAGGAAGTCTCGAAGGAGTCCCAGTCGGTGCGAGATAAAACAATACAATTATGCGTTATTGCCTGAACTCTAACGAATAGCGGGCTCTCGGTAGAGAGTTCTATAACGGGAAGGCGTCCAACATCTCCAACTTGAGTACTAATTGTAGGAGCCAAAATCTTTAGGTATGTAGATGCAACGCTTGAATTGCAAAGAGCAAGAGTAAACATGAGCCGTGATTCGGATACGAATAAGCTCATTCCCTTAACATCATAAACAGAACCTTCTGGGCGAAATCGAAAATGTGTGCCTGAACTAGTAATGTCTGTCCAAGTAATAGCCTTTTTGAAATACCCTTCTGGATTACGAATAACTGCACCAGGATAGCCGCGAATCAGCTCTCCATCATGTTGCCAGTTGACCAGATAATCAAAGTTTCCATACCATTTTCTGAATTGCCCACCTTTGTTGTAGGGAAACCAAGTTGCATTAGATTCGCGAGCTGCTTGGCGAGACTGCGCGCAGTATTCTATTCGGAAGTTAGAGGGTTCCCACCACAACCTGATAAATAAATCGTTCTTACCAGTTTGAAGACCAACTCTCAGCGCAGCATAATCCCTCATAAGTACACCACGTGAGTATGCGGCAATCATTGCTTCGCTTGCCCAATATGCAATCGGCCAGCCGGGGATGGCTTTGAAGTCGTCAGCATCGGCGCGGTAGAACCACCCGCAGGCTGGATTTCGGATGGCTTCAAGTGCTCGAGGCCCCTGCACTTGAGACCCGATGAAGTCGGATAGTCTGACATATCCTCCTCTATAACCCAATGAGCGATGATTTGACAAGGTAAATGAGCAAATCGGAACTGTTGCCTCAGCAAAACCTGAGTATTCGAGTTGGATAAGCGATGTAATAGTCTCCTCCACGATGAGCTTCTTGCGAAGCTTCTCATATGAGGCAATAAACATCCAGACGAACGGGGTCATAAAACCGAGCTCGCCTCTCTCCATTGCAAACCTGAGATTACGAACAATAAAGCATGAGAAGAGGTCTGATTTGACATCTAGGTAGTTTGCCTTGACCCACCCCGAGAGCCACGGATTCATGTTCCCGCTTCCCATGTAGGGCGGGTTTGCGATCACGCAGTGGTAGGTTTTGGAGAGCGCCTCCACGTTGGTGCGCATCGCCTCGAGCTTGTCGGGCAGGTTCGAGGAGAAGAGGCTCCTGTCCTCGCCGATGCGGGCGATCTCGTTGTCGAGCGTGAACGCATCCCAGCCGTCAGGCACATAAAGGCTTCCTACCTCGTCCATGTGCGCCATGGCCTCGAGGAGCCCCCTCCTCTCCGCGAGCTGCGGCACGCGCAGGAGCTCGTCGGGGGTGAGCTCGACGGGCTCGAGCACGCGGATGTCAGCGTCTATGCAGCGGTCCAGGAAGCGCGGGTCGCGTTCGAGCGCTTTCATCTCGAGCGCGAACGAGGCGATCTCCGCCGCGCGTCGGTCGATCTCGAGGCCGGCGAGGTTCTGCGTGAGGATCTTGGCCGGGATGTCCTCGGGGAGCCACCCCTCCTCCTCGTACATGCGGTAGAGGAGGTCGAATGCGTAGACGAGGATGTGCCCAGAGCCGCAGGCTGGGTCGAGCACGCGGATGTCCTCGGCTGAGGATATTTCAATGTAGGGCTCGTCGCCCTCCGGGGCGATGTAGTACTCCATCGACGATGCAAGCTCGGAATATGGGTTGTTGAGCATCCAGAGGCGCCCGAGGGAGTTTTCAGTTATATATCGGACAATCCATTCGGGCGTGAAGAGCTGGGTAGCTGGCGCTATGTCTTGTGACTGGGCCTTCTTGCCCTTCTTGTAACCCGCGAACACCTCGTCCTTTCGCTCTGCGATGTAGAACTGGTAGAGCCAGCCCAGCACCTCGACGGATGAACATGCATCGGCGTCGAGCTCTGAGACGATCCTCGTGAGGATCGAGCCCTGCGCGAGGAGGCCGCGCGGCATGAGCAGCGTCGATGCGACATCTTCCGAGAAGAGGTAGGGCATGGGCTTGGCGTAGCGCGTGCAGACGGCGTCGAGGAGCTCCTCGTAGGCGTCCTCGGAGGGGTTGGCGGAGGGGATGGAGCCCAGAAGGAGTCCTGCGATGCGCTGCCGCGCTGTCTCGGGGACCCCGAGCTCGGGGTCGAAGACGCCCTGTGCCGCATCCGCGAGGACCGCCGGCTGCGTGGTGCCCGCACGCGGCGTCACCACGGGCACGGGTGTGTAGCCGCGGGCGTCCATGAAGCGCAGGGCGCAAAGGCGGTTGAACCAGGTGTAGGCGGCGGAGTCCACGACCTCCTCGCGTCCATGCTCAGCGATGCGCTGCTCGAGCCTGATGACCTGCTGGACGTGCTCGAGGCGCTCCGTTGAGCCGGGAGCGAGCACGGCATCGAGCCTCGATGAGACCTCCACCCTCAGAGCGGTACGCACGCCAGTCGCAAGGTTCTTGATCTTGTTGGAGTCCATGTCCAAACCCCTCTGTCTATCTGCTAGAAATCCATACCGAATGCGCGGTTAACCTGATAGTCGCGCTCCCATGCCGCCGTATAGGCATTCGAGGTGCCGACCCTCTTGGAGATTCTGACCGTGGCGATGCCGACCTGGTCCACATCGTCGGTGAGGTCCAAACGCACGCGCACCTTCCGGTCCTCGGCGTTCGGGGATGCGCTCGAGAGCTCGAGCGATACCTCCGACGGGCTGAGCAGCTTACCGTCTTTCGCATAAACGCCCACTTTGACCTGTGCGGGACCCACAGCTTCGCCCACCGGTTCCTTCTGGTATACATCGAGTACGACGCTGGGCCCGGTAATCACGGTACGTCCAACGGGGAAGCCCTCAACATCGGACGGACGGGATGCCGCCTTACGGCCCGTCGTTTCGACGGTCACGACAGGCACGATGCACTCCTGAGGAGATGCGCCACCATGCACGAAACGTGCCCCACTGCCGGAGAGGCGCAGCCTCATCGCACCACGCGGCACGCCGATGGAGCAACTCCCACCGAGACCGAGGTCAGAGGAAAGGTATCTGATGAGGAGGGCACTATCGGGGAGCTTGGTCGACACGACAAAGCGTCTCGTGCGCTCCGAATCGACCCCCTCAGCGAGCGTGACGATGTTAAGGCCATCGATGTCCGCGAAGTCCTTTGACTCGAGCTCCTTATCCTGATAGATGAAGCCATGGTCACTCGTGATGAGCACGGTTCCGCAGCCAGCAGCAAGAAGCCTTGCCACGAGCGCCTCGATTTCATCGAAGGCCTCTTCGACGGCTTTGAACGTCTTACGCTCCGTCGCCTGCTTGTCCCCCACCCGGTCGATAGCATTGTGATAGACCCATAAGATCGGGGCATTCGCCGCGGCGTCCGCAAGGTTCTGAGGAATGTCCTCCGCCTGGAACGCAATCGAGCCCGGCGACTTCTCGGCTAGAAGGGCTTGGCGTGCCTTGGTACCAGCGGTTGATTTGGAACCCTTGAGGACGAGCGCGGTTTTCGGATCGATCTCCATGGGGCCATCGGGCAGGAGCGCAGCCATACCGAGCTGCGTGTAGCTGGGAATAACACCCGCGCGCGCTTCTATGGAGACTCGAGTCCTTCCCGCAATGCCCTTGGACCGCGATGCCGTCAGCCTCTCGGCGAGCTCGGCTCCGCACTCATAGCGAAGCGCATCGGACACTATGACACCGACGCGATGGCCATCCGATGCCTCGGGGGCGAGGGTAAACACCCGCTCGGAGAAGAATGCGGCCTGCGCCGGCACCGCCTTGGGCGGCCAGGGCAATCCACCCTCAAGCACGCGGCCCTGGAACTTGGCAGCGGAATCAGAGAGGTACTTGTCGTAGTCCGCCTCGGCAGCCTCCACCGAGTCGGCCATGGCCTGGCCGAACCTGAGCTGCGAGATATGCGCGTAGTTCGACCTGAGGTCACGGTATCTGCGGTCAACCTCGAACCATGAAGAGGCGTAGCCATCCACGATCGCCCTCATGCTCGTCGCCGAAGGCGAATCCTTCCAATACGCCGCCAAGGCTCCCCTGAACCGCACGAGGGCGAGAATGGCGCCGTAATGGTGAGCATAGCGCCTCGCGCAGGGCGCGGCGGCGCGCCGCACTGCCAGCTCCTCGACGGTCCTCGCATCGAGACCGCCCGCAGCGGCATCGGAGGCGAGATGGGAAAGCATCCACTCGTCTGCCTGCGGCACGTGTTCGACCGATGCGAGCAGATCGTATGCGCGCGATTCATCGGGTACGAGCGAGAATGCCTCTGCACCGAACGAGGACATGAGCCACTCGTAGGTAGATTCCGTCTTGGTATTTCCGGCGATACCCGAGACGATCTTGAGCGCCTCAGCCGAGGGCATCTTAAGCTTGTCGTCCGCGAGATCGCCGAGGGTGCCCTCGAGCAGCCTGAATGCAAGGTCCCTGCTGGTAGGGGCAGCTCCGTCGGGAACACGGTACCCGATCTCATCTCGCAGGAGCCTCCACATGGCGTCTGCGAGGCCGGCCTCCGAGATGGCGGAAAGTGAAGGCTCCTTCCCCCGGGACAGCTCGACGACGAGCCTGGTTGCGACCGCACGCGCGACATCGCGCCTTGTTCCCTCGCGGACGCCGAGCGTCGCGGCCACCATGGCAATCCTGAGATCGTCCGGCGAGCTCTTGGGAAGCTCGCTCGAAGCGAGGGCGTCCCTGCGCTCCTTGCTCCTGAAGAACGTCCTGTGCTCGGCGATGACGTCGACGAGCTCGGCGGGGACGCCGCACTCGCTCGCCCAGATACCCTCCTCGGAGCAGGAGAAGCGCTTGGCGCGGAGCGTAATGTCGTAGATGAGGTCCTCGGTAGGGGCGGGCACCTCCCCCGCACGGTACACCACGTAGTTCACATGCGGCTCATCGCGGAGCACACGCCGCTTAGTCACGAGCTCGGCATCAGTCGCATCGACGATGACCGCATCGGGCACCTTTAGGTCCGAAAGAATCTCACGGTATGTCCCCGCCTCGTCCTGCCAGAACACGAGCCTCGCCCCGCCCGAGAGCGTATCGGCCAGCCTCTGCTCGATGTCCGTGATCTCGATGTCCATATCGCTCCCTTAGCTGGTGACGATATCGCCCTCGGCGATGGCGTCCTCGATGCGCTTCCTGATCTCGTCTGCATAGGCACGTGCATCCTCAGGAGTCGAGAGGACGGGCTTCGCCCAGCCCCTGGGGAACAGGCTCCGTGCAGAAATGGTTTTCACAGGCTTTGGAGGTTCGGGGGAAACAGGAGGCTCGTTGCCGCCCTCATCCGTAATAGGAGGAGCCTGCGTCTTCGGCGGCTTCGGAGAGACAATCGCGAGGATACGCTGTGTCTCGTTGGCCTGGAACTCGGAGGCGAGCCCTTCGGCCTCGCGCCTCGTCGAGGCGCCGTCCGCCCTCGAGAGATATGAGTCGAAGATGGCGTCGAACGCAGCACGGTCCTCAGCTGAGAGGGAGGAGAGATCAAAGCTGGTCTCATACCGCTCCTTGAGCGATTCGATGCTCCTCCTCGCACGGGAACGCACATCTGCAAGAGCCTCCGCCATCGCCGCACGGACGGCCGCCATCTTCTTGTTGGCGAGCACGATCACGTTGGTTGAATAGCACTGCTCGTCGGCGAGCGTCGCCTTGATCTCGGCGATGTCCTCTGCATCCGCGCCGAGGGCGAGGGCCTCGTCCGCCTCGTTCTGCGCGAAGGCTCTCAGGTCTTCGTAACGCTTCTGCATGCCCGACCCCTTGACGAACGCGAGCATCTTCCCGAGGTCGTTAAGGGATTCCGCGATTCCAGGCGCACCTGCAGGGAACGCATTGACAACCCAGTGCCAGTCCGCGGAGTTCGCGGCAAGGTCTTCGACCTCGGCAAGTCTCGCGGAATAATGGCTGGAGAAGGGATACGGGTTGGTCGCGACAAGGCTCGCCCTATACGCATTCGCCTGGGAGGAGGCGAAGGCTTCAAGGTCGGCGGCTATGGACTTCGGATCATCGGAAGCGGGCGTCGTGCTCGTAACCGAACGGTAGGCGGCCTTGAGGGACGCGAGATCATCCGCCGAGATGGCATCGACCTTCTCGACGATGAGCTTGTCGAGATCCTGCTTCTTCTGGAGTGCAACGGCGAGATCGGGGGCGTCGAGCGCCTTGCCCGCACGCTTAACCTCGATGCGGTTGGCGGCGAAGAGACGCGCCACGGCAGAACGCACAGCGATTTCAGGCCAGCCGAACTCGTTCTTGGTGAAGATGGCCGTGAGGCTCGACTGGCTGTCGCCAGCAACCGTGATGGCAGGTCCGGAGGACAGCATGCTGATTCTTGTACGGACGGTCTCACAGTACTCGGGAAGAGCTATAGAGAGCTGCTTGGAGACCGCATCCATCCCCACCTGCTTGTCGGTGAGCTCAACAGACATCTGCTGGAGCATAGGGTAGCTTCGGCGCACGAGCTCGAGCGCGGCGCTCTGCACGGCATCCTTACCGGAGCCGGTCACCTTGTCGGTGATGTCCATGCCACCTGCGTTGTAGGTTGCATGAGTCAGGAGGTCACGCATCTGGTCTCGAAGGTTTTCGTATAGCTTGCGGTTTGCCTGGCGCTTATCGGCAAGGATTGCCTCACGACGCTCACCAGCACCGCCCTTGACGTTGGTATAGCGCTCGGTCTGGATATGGGTGCGCACACCCGCAAGGAAAGCGCGGCTGTTGTTGAGGCGCACGGTGAGGGTCTTGGGCGGCGTGGGGACGTCGTTGATAAGGCCGCCCACCATGGAGTAGTCGGTGACGATGTCGAGGGAGAGGTCGTTGCGCTGGGCACCCTGCGCCTCGCCGTCCACCTTGACGTTCATAGAGTAGGAATGCTCGAAGGTGCCGTTCTTGTATGTTGCCTTAGCCGTTCCCGCGATGTCCTGGAAGAGCTGGAAGATGAGCTTGCGGTTGTCCGAGTCGCTGACGATTGTGTTCCTAATCTCGTTCTCGATCTCCTTCTCGTCGTCCGTAAGGTACTCGTACTCGTTTCCGTTACGCCTCACGTAGATCTGTGTTTCGAGTTCGTCGAGCGCATCCTTGATCTTGGCCTCGAGCGCCGCGGGCTTCTCGGCGAAGGATCCGTAGAGCAGCACACGGAGATTACCCGGAGTGGCGCGGAAGTCCTTGCAGTACTTGACGAGCAGAAGGGCCTTGAGCACGCGCACGCACATGCCGTCGAGCGTGGAATTGTGCTCGGCCTGGCTGATGGCGGCATAGAACTCGGTGCGGAAGCTGTTACGAAGCCCCTCGAACATGAGGTCGAACGAAGCGAGGGCCTCGTCCTCGGTCTTCGCGCCTCGGCGGCAGAGCTCCTGCGCGACGTCCTGGAACACGCCGAGCATGGAGCGAGCGCCCGTGGAGTTGTGCTTGCCCGTGAAGGCATCCTTGCGCGAGAGCTCGCGCATTGCGTTCATGAAGACGTCGAACTGGTAGGGAACGAACGGGTACGTCTCGAGGAAGTCGTCGAAGTCGCGGTACTGCCCGTAGCGCTTGGCGCCGTCCGCGAAGTCGAAGAGGACGTTGAAGTCCGCCTTGCGCGATTCGTAGATGTCCAGGTAATCGGCCTCGGAATCGACCGTCTTCGCAAGCAGGCGGTCCTTGATGACGGTCTTGGCGTCCTGCGAGGTGAGCGGCATCTTGATGTTGAAGCGAGCGCCGATCTTGGTGAAGGTATCGCCCTGCTCGTCGCGCATGCCGCTGATGATTCCCTCCATGGATTCCTGGGAGGTCACGACGATCCACGATGAGCCGCCGCAGAGGGTGTTGAGTTCCTCGGCAACGCTCTGGAGGTTGACCATGAGCTTGGGGTTGCTCGCGATGAAGAGGCCGACCTCGTCGACGAAGAAGTTGAGGCGGAAGCCGGGCTCCCTCATCTGGATGTAGTCGCGCACGCGCTCGGCGAACGAGCGGATCGAGGGGCTGTAGGTCTGTCGGTAGTAGTCGACGATGTTGGTGTTGGTTCCCGGCGCGTTACCGCACGCCTCGTCGTATGCCGCGGAGATGCCAGGGGCCTTTGCCGGCGCGATAGCACGGGCGAGCTTCCAAGGCATACCGCAATGCTTCATAACGAGTGCCTCGAAGTCATCGCGCTTGCCAAGACGGTCGAGATCCCATTCCATCTGGGCGATATGCTGCTGGTCACCATCGAAGTAGCCGCAGTGCATATTGAATGCGCGGATGAATGCCGCAAGCAGCGCGCCCGACTCGGATCGTCCCTCATTGGGGGCAATGTGGTCGATGTCGAAGAGGACGCTCTCGGACGGATGGATGCGACGAGCATTCTCTAGGGCCGCCTTGAGATCCGGCACGTCCGCAACCTTGGGCAGGATGTAGTCCATGGCGCGCTTGCCGTCCACGACACGGTCCTCGAGAACTACTGCGAGGATCTTGAGAAGGTGCGATTTACCGCTGCCGAAGAAGCCGCTGATCCAGGCGCCATTGCCCACGGCGTCACGGTCGTTGTACTCCTCGAGGAAATGGAGCAGGTGCGATTTGACCTCATTGGTTATGACGAACTCATCGAGCTCATTTGCAAGGAACTTGTCCTCGTCGGCGCGCACAACCGGATCGATGGGGCGGAAAATGTTCTTCGCGAAGGTATCTTGGATAAGCACAGTGCGCCTCCTAGAGATCGAAAACGTTGGTCGCGCGGTAATGGCCGCCGGTGTTGCCCTGCTGGATGTTGAGGATGTTGAGGGTGGGAGAACCCTCGAGCGACCGCTCGTAGGTACCGGGGAACCAGAGCACCATGGGCTTGTTGGCCGTGGCCTGGGCTATGACTTTGTTGGTACGGACATAGGGAAACACCTCTCCAGCACCATGAATGAAGAAGATGTCAGCCTCGGGATGCTCCGCCATAATCGCGTTCATCTTCGGAGCGATGTAGTTCTCGACGCTTGCCGCGTCCTGGAGCATTACAACCATATCTAAACGTGAGATCTGGCCTTCGATGGGTACGATGGCATTCCAGTAGCCCGTAGCATCCATATGGTCGAGGGCAATGCGGTAGAGGTCGATGGCATAGGCATTCACGTTCCTCGCCGGAAGATCGACCTTGATTATTGCCCTCATGAGCTCCATCGCCGAATCCTCCTGCTCAGGGGGGTATGGCAGGAGATACTTGTTTTCGCGAAGGAGCCTGCCTCCCCGCCCGAGCAGCGCATCGTCGGAGAGATGGTCGACGATGAACTGCCTCATTTCGGAGATGTGGTCGAATTCCTGTCTCATCGCAGATTCACCCCCGGGAAAAGATCGAGGTCATCAAGATGGCCGGGATCAATCGCAGACGCGAAGCTCGGAGACGGATAGATTGGCGTGATGGTGCCGTCCTCCGATACCAAATCGCACTCGACGAGCATGCGAAGAATCTGGTTCCTCATCTTCTTCCTGCCCTCCTCCGTGAGCTTGTCAAGCTCGGGGTGGATCTCCGCCTCCTGCTCGAAGAACGCCTCGTACGCGCCCTCCGTGAACGACGGGATTCCGGAGTTATAGCGGTCCTTGATGATGCTAACCGACAGGGTGGACACAAATTCATACGTGCGGCAGACGGAAACCCACAGCATGGCAGACTGGTCATCGCCATACGAGCTGACCAGGAAGTTGACCTCGTCATCCGTGAGGGTTGAGAGGCGCTTCACGAGCTCACCAGCAACGCGCTTCCTCGAACTTATGGCGTTGAGCTGATAGACGTTCTCGTCGATCACGCGCCTGCGGACCTCCTTCCAATCGCCAATCTCGAGATACATGCGCGCGGTCTCGAGCGTCTCCGGCCTACGGACGGAGGAGCCGCTCATCGAGAGGGAGTAGCCCGCCATACTACTCGCCCCAATCTGCGATGAGCTCACGGTTGGAGATGAGCTCCGCCACGGCAAGCTCCGTGAGCAGAGCAGATACGCTTACGCAGCGCTCCTCCGCGAGCTCTTCGAGAGCCGCCTTCATCTCAGGGGTCGCAGCGAAGATGATCCGCTCGGTCTTATTGTTCTTGAGCAGGTGTTTCCGCAGCTTTATCTCGTCCATTGCTACCGCCCTTCGCAGTACCGATGGGTTTAATAAAAGTTATATAAATGTTAGCACGGACATCTGCCATAGGAGATGGCGCGTTTAGTACCGTCTCCGAGCGGTCAAAGTATTCCGCTCGAATGATGATCGACGCTTTTTAAAACCCAACGCCTCGTCTTCAAAGGAAACAATTAGGCATAAACGGCCTCTGGATTCGAAGCCCAGAGGCCGACACAGACTCTTTCAAAGAGGCGTGAGCACTAGAGCGCACACTTACACGCGGCGATAGTACTAAACAATCTTCCTGGTCATTTTGATGCTCTCGCGCGCATCGAAGATGATTGCCTTGTCGCAATAGGCGACATCCGCCCCGACCAGGGAGTCGATAATCCGATCGACCCCGTCGTTGTCAACGAAGTGAACCCCGCCGTCATCGACGAACACCATCGTCTTCTCGATGCCTCCCGGCTCGATGGGATCGGCCGTGGCGATGACGTAGTCGATCTGCTCCCTCGTCCCATCATCCCTCTGGCGCATCACCTTGATGTAGTGGTTCGTCATCTTGGTCTCCCCTCTCGATGCAATCGAGCACATCGTAGCGATTCAGAAGGATCCGCGCGCGTGGAAAAACCCGAAGGCTGCACCTGCCATATCGCTGCTTATGGCGTCATCTGATGTCGTCTGACGTCGTCTGATGTCATCTGGATGCATGCAGCTAGTAGTTCAGGGTCCAAATCCCATATCGAAAACCACATACTGGCCACAATTCAAGGCTGCGGCGGACTGGTCGTCTTTTCCACAATCTGCTCGCTGGTGAGCGACAAACGCGCATCCCGCGCACGAGATGGCATCCTTTGCTCAGATGCGACCTATACCCTCTGCTTTGCCTGCTCAGCTGGGATAATCGTCACCAGGCGGGTCTTCCGACACCTACTCCGCCCGCCTGCCGTACGAGAGAGGCCCAATGGGCGAGATCGTCGTCTGCATCGGGAATTGGGGTGCCTACGCCAATGGGTACCTGATCGACCGCTGGGCCGAGCTTCCCATGGAGCCCGGCGACCTCGCCCGCCTCTTGTCCGATATGCAGGCAGAGAATGCCGACCTCGGCGCCGGCGAGGAGTTCTACATCTCCGACTACGACGGGACGCCCTTCGGCATCGGCTACAGCTCTCGCGGCCCCTTCTCCGAGGACACCCCCATCGAGCACCTGAACCTCCTGGCCAAGCTCATGGAGCTTTATCCCGGCGCCTGCAAGGTCGTAGAGGCGGCCCTCGGCACGGGATGCGACTGTCCCGACGACGTCCTCGGACTCGCGAACTGGATCCTACAGGCGGATGACATCCCCTTCTACAGCTACGGCCTCGACCAGGATGCGGTGCATGCGACGACCCCTGCGGAGAAGATGGGGCTCAGCTGGGCCATCGACTCGGGGCTCTTCGGCGCGCTCGAGAAGGCGGACGCCATCGGCTGCTTCGACTTCGGAGCCTACGGTGAGGCAATCGGGAACGACTGTTTCCTCGGCGAGGACGGCTATATCGACGGCTCGCTCGACATGCCCGACGAGGACCGCTACGACTGGGACGACATCCGGGAGATGACGGGCTTTCAGACAGGGGAAGAACTCAGAAATGAGTTTTCGCCCGCAATTGGAATGATCGATATCGACGCCTTCAACCCATATATGAGTTATCCAGATACCAATTTCGACTTGGGAGGGCCCGATTCCCATGAGCGATAAGGCCCGCGTCATCATCCACTCTGCCTTCGTGAGGAGCTCTGCGAAGACCTTCGTCGACAGCGACGGGACGGAGCGTCCCTTCAAGGTCGTGCGCCTGCCGAGGGACATCGTCGTCAACGGTACCCCGGTCGGAGGCGCCACCTTCACCGCACGCTACGGCTACCCCGCGCCCGAGAACCCCAGGTTCACGGTCTTCACCTTCAAGAAGGGCACGCTCGTCCAGCTGTCGCTCCCCATCAGGGGCGCCGACGGGAAAGTCGAGACCTTCGCCCGCATCGGAGTCACGCCGGACTCCCTCCAGAAGGGCCTCGACGACGCCAGGTCCGCCTACCTCGCGAGGCGCTACGCGAAGGAGAGGGAACACGAGGAGCAGGACCTGCCTGAGGATCCCCCGAAGAAGCCCAAGCGCTTCAAGACGCTCGATGAGGCGCGCGAGGTCGTCGACGGCATCGTCGCGCTCTACCGCTCGCGCAACATCCGCTGCGCCAAGAGGGAGCTCGCCTACGTGCTCGAGACGCTCTCCGCAAGCTGGGACGACATCATGCCGGCATCCGCAGCAGAGATTCCTGCAGAGGAGGGCGAAGAGATCATCCCCGACGACCCCTACGACCTCACCGAGCACATATATGACGACCTGCCGGCATATAGCCGTGCAGAGGAGAGATGAGAGGAAGGAAGCCCATGGCAGACGAGACGAAGAAGGTCTACCTCACCTTCAACACCCGCTTCACCCACACGACCTCGGCCACGTTCGAGGATGCGCAAGGGGTGCTCCGCCCCCTCATCCGCGTCTCGATCCCGAAGGGCACCGAGCTCGGAGGCCGCGACCTCGGAGGGTCCTCGTTCCTGGCGCGCTACGCCCTCCCATCGAAGTTCAACGAGCGGGAGGTCTCCTTCGCCTTCATCCCCGGCCAGACCGTCCAGCTCTCGGCGCCTGTGCGCGATGAAGACGGCGCGATCACCGACTACGAGAAGCTCCCCGTGCAGGTCGAGGCCCTGAAGGCCGCCGTCGACGCGCAGAGGCGCGCATGGCGGGAGGCGCATCCGCGCCAGGAGGTCGTCAAGGACGCCGACGCCCGGCAGGAGGACGTCGACGTGCTCGACGAGATCGACGCGGCGGAGCGGCAGCTCGACCAGGCTGCAGGCGGGGAGCTTATCTTCGTGGGCCCCTACGAGGAGAACCCCCTCGAGAACCTGGACAACTAGCATGGGAGCGCTCGAGCCCATAACGGTCGGCCTCCCCTGGGACGACCGCCTCTACGAGGCCTCGCTCTGGGAGGGCAGGATCGTCTTCGATGAGGAGACCGCCCGGGAGATCGCCGAGCACTGGCGGGCGCACCCCGACCTCTTCCCCGACCTCTACACCGAGTTCGACGGCCGCGTCTTCCAGCAGTACGACGGCAACGGGGCCGTGATCGAGCGCTACACCCCCATCACCGACATCGATGACGGACGAAACTACTTCGCGATCGGCTGCGTGAGCGACTGGGAGTGGGAGCTCTACGACACCGCGCCCTACGGCTCATTCGAACCTGAATGGGCCGGCTTCACCTTGGAGGTACCCGGCTACGACCTCGACGACAGGTAGCCGAAATGTCCTATCCCCTCGACCTCCCCGATGCCCTGGCGGACCTCCTGCCGGGCGAGCCTTCCCTCGAGGAGGCCGAGGGGCTCCTCCTCACGACGGGCGGATGCCAGGAGCTGCTCTACGGCCTCGCCGAGGCGGAGATGCGCGGGCAGGACGCCGTGATCTGCGGAGTTATCAGGCGCGATGTCTGCTATCACATGCACGAGGAGTTCCCCGACGAGGTCGGCCACGACTGGTTCCTCACGCTCGGGCTCTTCGAGCCGGGACGCGAGGGAATCGTGGCGCTTGGACCCACGGTGGTCTCGGCGTTCCCCTCGGCAGACGACCCCGCGACCTACATCTGCAACGTCTTCCGCTGCGGGAACGGCAAAATCCTCCCCGTCGAGGAGCCCGCATGGGAGGGGACGCCATGCCTGGCGCAGGCGGTCTTGAAGTGCATGGGCGGCGAGGCGGATGCGCCGCTTCCCCTGGAGTGCATCGACGTGCTCGCAAGGCATGCGTCCGACTGCGACCTCGATCCGGGGCTCCTCGCACAGGACGTCGGCATCCCGGAGCACGACCTAATCGCTCGCATCGAGCGGGGAATGGAGAGATGGATGGAGAGGGACGCATACAGCCTGGCGGAGCGGATTGCGGAGGCCGTCCTCGACCCCTACGAGGTGGCCGACAACGCGGAAGCGTGGCAGACGCCCGATATGGCATGGGACGAGGCTGTCGATGCGCTCGCCCGCCAGCTTGCAACCCCTTCGGGCCGCGAGTTCCTTCTCGGTGCCGTGAGGTCGGCCTTCGATGACGATGCCATCGGCCGCAGGGAACTCGACGATATCGTGGACGGCATCCTCGCCTTCGGGCCGGCATCGGGGTTCCCCTTGGGCCAGACGACTATGACGCACGGCTTCATGGTGACCGACTACGTGCGGGCGACGCTCGATATCTCCGAGCAGGATGCGCTCGAGGAGGCCCTCATCGAGGTGCTCTCCGAGGGACGCGACGCCGACGAGGCCAGGGGCCTTGCCGCCGACGCCATGGAGAGCCGCATCTCCGATATCTCCTGCATGGACGCGGCAGGGTTCGTGAACCGGCTCCGCGAGCGCGACGATGCCTGGCGCCATTCCGCAGACCCCTCCCCTCTCAGCTGGGAGCCAACGGAAATCGGCCCCGATCCTGCTTTCCGCAAAGAGGAGCGATGATCCAGAGACAGCGGAAGTGATTAAATATTCTAATTTCGGATAATCGCTAAACAGCAGGTATATAGCCGATTCCATTTATTGACTCAATGAACAATTTCTGTCCGGTGCCGCTGAGACAATCCCCTCGAGGAGAGGATCGTCAATGGGCACCCTTCTCTACTGGCGCTGCAGGGGCTGCGGCGCAAGCGAGCTGATGTGCACAGGACGGAAGGCGGGCGAGGTCGACCTCGCCCCATATGCCGATGCCGTGAGCCAGGGCGACCTCAGCCCGCCCCTCGCGGATGCCAGATACGAGATTTCGGAGGAATACGTCACATATCTCTGCAGCTCATGCGGCACCCCCATCCTGGGAACATGCCTTTTGATATGCATCGGGGGTGCCGTGCATTCGAGGGTCTATGCCGACCCTGTCCCCTGCCCCTCATGCGGAAGTATGCCCCATCCGTGGGATATGCGCCGTTTCCTGGACGCGCGCAGCATCAACGCCCGCCTGAGCCGCCTCCTGCAACGAGGGTGCCCCGAATGCGGGAGGATGGGCGTCAAGCACGTGCTCGTCAACTTCGGAGGCGAGCTCACCCTGAACATAGGCAGAGACGGAGCCGGGAGGAGGAACGCCGTTTAGGGCCGCAGAATGCGACAGGCATGCGAAAGTGGCACCGTTTCCCGAGTCTAGGCGTCCGGGCGTATGCCGCTCTTCTTTAAAGATATCATCCTGCAGCCTGGACCGATACATCCGAGCGGCTTCGCCTGCGCCTTTAGATCAGCCCTTGTTGACTGCCGAGCAGCCGAACACGGAATTGCCGTTGACAGAGAACCCCCCCCCGCGTAAATTGCAGTGTCAGCAAGCAGATTGGGGGCAGAGATGTCCGAGTACATGGGAACAGCCGAGGCATCAGAGCTATGGGGAGTGAGCCAAGCCACCGTACAGAAATGGTGTAGGGAAGGCAAGCTTGAGAGCGGAACGAAGCCCTGTGAGCAGGACAAGCCAGGCTCTCCATGGCGGATTAGGCGCGATGCGATTCCACCCAAGAAAAACTGAGTCATCGCGCGACTAAGCGTCCGATCAAGAATGAGCACGGCTAGCCAAGCAGGAGGTTGAAATGGGTTATGAAATAATTGGCATGGCACTAATACTAGTTTTGGTCTTCTTCTGCGCTTACCTCTCGATCGAAAAACCACGTAGGGAGACAGTAAAACAGCTCGACCGAATCAAGACGATGAGCGTCGATGAGCTCGAGAACAGGCTTGTCGAGCTTTGCAACATAGCACTTGAGGAGAACCCGAAGCGCTATCCTGGCAACCCGCAGTTTGTCAGAGACAAGGCGGATAAGAAATGGCAAGGGGCTGTCGCGGAATCGAAGGAGATTGTCAAACTCCTGAAGGCGAAGACGGGTGTTGACTATAAGGACGCAAGCGAGCTGAGTGCCGAACAGCTCCTTGCCCGCATCCAATCGGGAGCGATCGAGATCACCAAACCGGGCACAGGAAACGCGAGCGTCGTGAAGCGCGCCATTGTCGGCGGCTTGATCGCAGGCCACGCAGGCGCCGTGGTTGGTGCTATCAGCGCAGCCGACCAGAACAACAGGAACAAGTAGAGCTCATGACGCCGGAACACTGAATGCGGATCTGCCCGGACGGGACAGCCCCGCGTATCGAGGGGATGCACGTTCCAAGGTTTCCGGCCACCTGCCCCCCATGCTATCCTTGCCATGAAGCGGCGTACGCCCCGATCCTCGAGTCGGGAAACGGCGCCGCTTCGGCATAGCCGTAACGCCGTTCCCCGCAAAACCGCCGGGGCATGAAGCGCCCTAGCCCCCTCGGACGAGGCCCGCCTATGCGCGGCCCCTAGCGCGCATGGCCGACGTCCGAGCCGACGAGGGTGGGCGAGGAGGGGCGGGCGCCCCAGCATGCCCTAATCGAATATTCCATTAACGGCATATCTCCGCAGGTAAACGGCGGTAAATGGTAAGAGGCTGAATGAAAAGGAAGGGGTGGGCAGCGCCCACCCCTGATGCCCCTCCCCATGTCGGGCCCGCGCTACTCGGGCAGCGGATAGGTGATCTTGGCGATGTGGGCCACGCGCTCCGACAGGAAGCTGATGACCACCCCGACGGGGCGCACGGGGACGCCGCCCACGAGCGCAGAGACCATCGAGACGAGCTCCGCGTCCGGCTCGGGCGTGATGGATGGGATCTCCTCGGGCGCATAGCCGAGCAGGCGCCTTGCGACCACGCGCACGACCGCGACCTCGCCGTCGGCGTCTTTCGCCGCGAGGGCGTGCGGGGCGTCCACTCCCCCGATGGAGCCCTCCATCACCTCGTAGCCGAAGTCCTGGAGGTAGGTCGCCGCGAGCTCGAAGCCCATCTCCTCGACCTGCCCCGAATCCCACTCCGCGATGCCCAGAAAGGCGGGCCTCGTGACGTCGACGACGGCCTCACCGAGCTTCTCGTATGCCTGCATGGTGCTTCTCCTCTCGGACATGGGGAGGAGCCCTTCCCCTCCCCTCTGCCGAGAACGTAGCGGAGGGCCATGCGCGCCCTTCGGCCCGGGCGCAGGGCCCGTCCGCGGCGGGACAAGGGGGGTCTAGGGTACCTTGTGCCGCGGCCGTAAGCTCTTCGGCAGAGGGGAGAAAAAAGAAGGGGTTTGAGGGTTGGGGTGCCGGGGTCCCGCAGCATGCGGGAGGGGCGGCAAATGCAGCCGCTGCGAACCTGGAGGAACAACGCCAATAACTTCGCTTACGGGCGTTATGGACGTCATGCCCATAACCTCCCGAGCACGCAATCGGGTCGCTTGCCGACGCGAGGTCAGAAAACGGCATGGGACCCGAGGGCATTTGTTGCATGGGAAGTATAATTTGCTCCACTCGAATCAGGCGCATGCGCAGCAGACCATCGAGCCTTGCGCGGCGCAGTCCGAAAGCATTTGTTGGAGCGCTCCTTGGGTCCTCTTATCGCGATACTTGCAATCTCCGCCTGCGCCGTCGCGATCGTGATCGCAGTCCGCAGGCAGCGCGCTGCCGAAGAGGCCGAAAGGCTTAGAACCGCACGCGAGAGGCTCGATGAGCTGGCGTCTGAGATCGTCGAGCTCCATGCGAGGATCGCGAAGCTCTCCTCGCTCGACAGCGGCTACCTCATGAAGAAGGACTGGGATGCGGCTGTCGCATCCGCCTCCCCGCTATTGGATGCCCTCTCAAGCATTCCCCGGGAGGCCATCGAGTCGAGCCCCTACGCCGAACAGATCGCATTCGTTAGAGAGCGCTGCCAGAACCCCGGCTTCCGCATGACGCGCAACGAGACCTACAAGAGACGCGAGCTCGTCTTCTGCGATGCCCTATTCTCGAACGTCGACGGAGGGAAGTCCCTCGACCCGCAGCAGAGGGACGCCGTCGTCACCGACGAGTACAGCAACCTCGTCATCGCGGGCGCCGGAAGCGGGAAGACCTCGGTCGTGGTCGGCAAGGTGAAGTACCTCGTCGAGCGCTGGGGCGTCGACCCGTCCGACATCCTCGTGACCTCGTTCACCCGTGCATCGGTCGACGACCTCAAGAACCGCATCGCCGCCAGCGGCGTCGAGGGGGTGTCGGCGAAGACCTTCCACGCGCTCGGCCTCAACGTCCTCGGGGACGTCGCCGTTGCGCCCGAGAACGCGCTCGCAAGGCATGTGAGGTCCTATCTGGGCGAGAAGCTCTTATCCAAGCCCATCCAGGCGGCGGCCTTCCTCGAGTTCTTCGGCCTATGGAGCCTCGCTCCGGAGGGGAGCCCCGATGCCGAGGAGGCGGGCCTCAGGATGAGAATCCTCAAGGCGGAGGACATGCGCACCCTCAAGGAGCTCGTCAGGGAAATCGGGCACGAGGGCGAGATGGGCACCCTCAAGGGCGAGCGGGTCAAGAGCATCGAGGAGCTCATGATCGCGAACTTCCTCTTCCTGAACGGCGTCGAGTACGAGTACGAGAGGCCCTACGACCGACCCATCCCCGAGGAGCTCAGGGAAATCGACACCCGCGCGTACCAGCCCGACTTCTACCTCGTCGACTACGACATATGGCTCGAGCACTTCGGCGTCAGCGAGGACTGGCGCGTGCCGTGGATGAAGACGCGCGTCGAGGAGCAGCGCTACCTCGACGGCATCGAGTGGAAGCGGAAGGTCCACGCCGCGTGCGGGACGAGGCTGATCGAGAGCTACTCCTACTGGAACAAGGACCAGGACCTGCTGAACAAGGTCGAGGAGCTCCTCAAGGCCAACGGCGTCGTGCTCAGGAACGACGCCGAGCGGAACGCGAGGATCTGCGGCGAGCTGCTGCGCGACGAGCGGTTCTTCGACTCTATGTCGCAGCTCATATCGACGTTCATATCGCTCGTCAAATCGGGTAACAGGATCCCCGCCGAGGTGGACGACGCTGCGCGCGAGGCATACCGGGGCAACGGCGCCATGTGGCACCGCTACGCCCTCTTCACGACGTTCGCCTGGCCGATCATGGAGTCCTACCAGAAATCGCTGAAGGGTGCGCCGAAGCCCATGGTCGACTTCGACGACATGATCAACCTGGCTGCGGAGCGTATCCGCCGGGAGGGATACGGGCATCGCTACCGCTACATCATCGTCGACGAGTACCAGGACATCTCGCTCAGCCGTTTCGGCCTGCTCTCCGCCATCCGCGACGCCACCGACGCCAAGCTCATGTGCGTCGGCGACGACTGGCAGGCAATCTACCGCTTCGCGGGCAGCGACGTCACGCTGTTCACCAACTTCGGCAAGCTCGTCGGATACCACGCGGAGATGCGCATCGAGCGAACCTACCGCAACTCGCAGAGCCTCGTCGACGCCGCGAGCGGCTTCGTCCTCAAGAACCCCGACCAGCTGCGCAAGACGGTCAGGTCAATGGCGGCCGCAGCGGACCGCCCGCCCATCGCCGCGATATCGCTCGAGAACCAGCAGGAGGCGCTCGCCTTCGCCCTGAACGACCTCGTCTCCTCGCCTTCGGGCGGCGGCGAGATCAAGGTGCTGGGCAGGAACAGGCGCGACCTCGAGCGGATCTTCCCCGGCTATGCCCCGACGGAGAGCTTCAGCTTCCGGGATCCGAGGAGAGGCGTCGCCTCCGAGGAGAAGTTCGACAAGATCATCGTCTACAGGCCTGCCGGGAGGCCTCCCAAGGAGATCGGCTACATGACCGTTCACAAGTCCAAGGGGCTCCAGGCGGACAACGTCGTCGTCATAGGCCTTGTGAACGAGCGCTACGGATTCCCCAACATGGTCGCTGACGACCCGATCCTGGAGCTGCTGCTCGCCGACAGCGACAGGTACCGCTTCGCCGAGGAGCGGCGGCTCTTCTACGTCGCCCTCACAAGGACCAAGAACAGGGTTTGGCTCGTGACCGGGGAGGATCCGGGATATCCCGGCATCTCCCTGTTCGTCGACGAGCTCCGGCATGATGCCTCCGCGCAATCGTTCGCCTTCTACTGCAAGCCGAGCGACGGTGAGACGGCGGTATGCCCCCGCTGCGGTGGGGCGCTCCTGAGGAGGAGCGGGGCTAGCGGGGAGTTCGTAGGCTGCAGCAACTACCCCTTCTGCGACAGGACCTATCGGGATGTGAGGATCCTTAGCGACAGGAAGAGGTGTCCCAATTGCGGCGGATGGCTCACGAGGAGGGTCAACAGCGCGGACGGCACCGAGTTCTTCGGCTGCACGAACTACCCGGGATACTGCAGCTTCACGATGAATTTGGACGGAACAGAAAGAAGCTACGTGCGCGGACAGCAGATGCCGCGGCGCATGGAATCTGTCCCAAAGGGCGGTCACAGATCGCAGGGTCCCCAAAATCGGAGCGGAAAGAACGGCCCTTGCAAGGTGAATGGCAGCCCGAAGTGTCCCATATGCGGTGCCTCCATGGTGCTGCGGGACGGAGTCTACGGTAAGTTCTACGGTTGCCCGAATTACCCTAGATGCCGCGGGACAAGGAATTACAAGGCTTAGCCCGTCATCTAGCGTTCGCGCACGTACGTCGCCATCTTGAGATGGAGCGCGGGGTCAGAAGAATAAACCGTTGCAATCATCCTATCGGAATCGGGAACCACCATATAGACATCGGCGTTGAGCTGGGGAATGTGGATGACCGGCATTGGTCCGCCGAGATAATCGACGATCTCCCAGGTCACGTCAACCTCCTCGGACCAGAGGAACCTCTTCCTAACCATCGTGCCCCGACCGTCATTGTTTAAGACAAACGAACCGAGTCCGTGCTTGAAAAGAGCGTTTCCTTGGACTCCCTGCCATGCACCGCACATCATCTTGAGGGTTTCGTCTGCCTCGCCTTTGGAAAGACGCTCCCAATCATCACAAACATCGTCAACCGTCTCCCGCATATCTGGGAGGGCAAACCGCGTTACGCTCACACGTTCAACGAACTTTTTGAATGCATCGACATAGCGGAATGCAGCGCAGTTTTTTTCGAACTCATCAGCATGGTCTACGGAATAGATATGCTGCGCAACCCGCCGGTAGAATAAAGCGATTTCGCCAGCAGCATTGACATCTTGTTCGTACCCCGCAGCGTCTAGAACGAGAAACTGAAAAGAGGGGGGAAAGCGTTCGCCCCAGCTCATGGAGTAGCCACCCCTGGAGCAAGCATTGACAGGATCAAGGTATTTGGTATCAAGCAGATAGTTTATGGCATCTATTTCATTTGCGCTGATCGACCCATCGGAGTGTGCGATGAAGATGCAGTAGTCCATCAGCTCGTTATAAAACAGAGCTTTAAACGGGATGCCGTCGTCGCCCTCTTCCAACTCAGGCATTCGAACGCGGGATAAGATCCTTACCCATTCTCTGATCTCGGCCCAATCGATACTCGCCGAATGAAGTCCGTCAAGACAACGACCGTACATGGCAGTTCCTTGGATATACACGGGCTGGATACGTTGAAACACCACGGTCACTCCTTCGGATAATCAAGCCTTCTCGCACTCAATCCAATCATGCCAGTATTTTGAAATCGAGTTGACTAAGGCGGGCATCGACTCCTGCAGACGCGGCTAAATAACCCGCTAAACCAACTCAGGCCAACTGGCACCGCACTCCCACCCCGGATGCCTCTCTTCCGAGAACGTAGCGGAGGAACGAGAGAATCTAGGATACTTTGAGCCGCAGCCGTTTGTTTTACGGCAAAAGAAGAGAAATAGAAGAGGGTTTCGGATTGGGCTGCCAGATTCCACAGCATGCGGGAAGGGCGGCAGGAAGAGATGGGATAGCCCATTGTCTCATCGCCGCCAGAATTCATCGTATCCAAGACGAGCCCCTGGGAATGCAATGTCAATTGGTGGTTTACAAGCACATGGCGTGTCCAACCTATAATGATCCTGCGCTTGAATTCCGATGACCGGAGGCGGGAAATGGGTGACTACATCAAAAAGAAAAAGGACATGATCTTCCAGAGCGGAGATTCGCTGCAGCAGGTCGTGAACGTAGTCAACGAAGCTGCAGTCGCAGTCAACGCCAAGGATCGGACGATCAAGGAGAGCCCCCTCTCCGAGGTGCTCGCCGCGAGCCTCGGAGCCGGCGTCGGAGGCGTGGGTTCATTTGCCGCGTTGTACGGTCTCGGCACCGTTGGCCTGTCAGCCGCAGGAATCACGTCTGCACTGGCTGCAGCCGGATCGATCGTCGGCGGAGGGATGGTGGCGGGTATTTTCGTGCTCGCCGCCCCGGTAGCCGCTCTCGCAGCAGGCGGGGTCGGCGTCGCTTCCCATCTCAAGAAAAAGCAGCTCCGGCAGGAGAAGGAGAGGCTGTATAAAGTCGCCCTCGAGAAGCATCAGGCTATCATCGTCGCCCTCAAAGAAGAGGCCGACGCCAGTAAGGAGCGCAACGAATACCTCCAGAGCCTCAACATATTGTTAGAGCGTGCTGTCCGAGACCTTAGGCATGATCTCGGCGAGGAGATGTCGGAGTAGCGCATGGAAGACGAGCGGGAAATCGAAAAGGTCCTCGTGTACCAGGATAGGCTCCTCTCTTCGATTGAAGTGCCCGACAAGGAGAAGATCGAGGAGCGGATCAGCGTCAGCGAGAATCTCCTCGCTGAGCTCGGGTACAGTCTTCCAGACCGCAGTGCCAACGCGCCTGCGCACGCCCTGGACAGCAAGAAGCTCGGCCTTCCCTCTTGGGATGATCTCAGCCGAGAAGCAGAGGATTCTGTCGGCGAGGACGCTAATCTCGAGCAGCTATTCTCCGAAGAAGAGCTGCGGGAGAACGCTCTGGTCGTGCGCAGGCTCAACAATGAGTTCGACCAGATCCATCGGCTGGACAAGTGCGAGGTCGCCATCGCCGCTGCGGCAGGAATCCTTGCGGGCATAGTGGATGTCCTGCTCGTCGGCATACCAGACAAGACGCCCGATGGTCTCAAGGCAGGCCCCCTGTCCGATTTGATACGCGACGCATACGACAAGAAGTATCCGCAGGAGTTGATGCAGGAGCTTGCGAACAAGAAGATCAGCAAGGTTCCCTATGACGCGCAGGATAACCGGAATACGACTGTGCTCGTAGAAGGCCTTTCGTCCTATTATCACAGGCTCGTCTCCCTCGGCCATGACCCATGGCTTGGATTTATCTTCGGGGTCGCGGACATCCTGTCGGGAACCATGACGACCATCGATAAGAACGGGCATGTCGTCATCCAGGTCATCGAAAAGTATGCGGACAGGACCGAAGCCGACGTCTTCAAGGCCATAGCGAAGCAGGCTCTCCACCTCAAGACGGACATCACCACGTCGATGGGCCTTCCCGTCCCATTCATGGCCCTCTTCAATCTCATGCAGTTTGGGCACATTGGAGAATACGACCAGACGATTGCCGAAATCGTGCAGGGCATGTACCACGAGGGCTACGACTTCATCCACTTCAGGTCGATGATGATCAGCACGATGACCGTCGAGGCCTTTGTCAGGATCGCTTACGCTCTGAAGAGGATCGGCGAGGGCGTGCCTGTGGGGGACGCCATCCCCCTCACGACCAATCGCGAGAAGATGCCCAAGCTCGGAACCATGCTGTTCATCGCGCACTCTATCGCCGCGGCGATCAACGCGGGCAAGATGCTCTTCAGCAAAGACCCGACTATGGCGATCCCCGTTCCGGGAACCAATATCGTCATAGACCCCATGGCGGTCAACTATCCCCAGTGGATCGCATTCGCAAAGTACTCCTACCAGCAGCTCAAGTGGAGCCTGGTAACCAAGCCCGCCATGAGGGACCGATACGTTCTCAATTCCATCGACGATGAGCTGTACGGGGTCTATGAGGAGATAGATACGCTGTTTGACGAGATTGCGATAGTGAACGTCCCGCCCCTGCCTGCATCAACCTAGCACGATTGTCTTTCCAGTTCGTTAGCTCTACGCCAAGGACACTCGCCCCGTCATAGATGGCGCGAGCGCTTATCGCCTACCCCGAGAGGCGATGCGAGCGCCATCGGCCCGCGATGGCGCGGCGCGGACAAAACGCGCCGAGCGGGCACGCCCGACGGGCGCCTTCGATTACATTTCTGCACGTAAACTGCACAATTCGGGCGGGGGCGGGTCTCCCCGCCCCCATGCTTTCCTATCCCCTCACTCCCCGCGCCGTCCGCGCGTCGTAACGGTAGCCCGACCGCTTGCACCACGCCTTGAGCCACGCCTCCTCGGCAACGTCAATCGGGCGGTTGCAGAGGCCGTGCGCCTGCCTCACCTGTTTGCCCGCGACCTCGACGGTGACATAGGGCGTGTCGGCATCCTCGACGCGCCTCATGAGCCAAATCGTGGTCTGCGCGCGGGCATGGCGGGATGCGAAGCCGCCCACGCAGTGGTGGAGCGCCCGCCCCTCCGCGTCCAGCTCGGCAGACGTGCGCGGGAGCCTTATGAGGAACTGGCCGTCCTGCCACTCGTTATGGGCAAGCGCCGATATGCGCTCGGCGAAGCCCTCCTGTATGCCTCGGCAGCGCAGGTCGCGCAGGCGCCGCTCGTAGGCTTCGAGCGCCTCTTCGGGGTTTCTCGGGCATATGTCGGCGATGGCTCCGCAGTCGTAGAGGACGCGCGAGGTGTAGCGGTTCCACTCCGAGAGCGCTCCCCAATGCGCGAGGGCGTAGCGGCAGATGACCTTGGGCTCGAACTCGGCTCCGCAGGACTTGAGCCTGTCCAGCACGCAGCCCACGTTGTAGAGCTCGGTCGCGTTATCGTCTTCGCCCTCTAGGAAGCGCTCCACGAGCTTGCGGGCGCTGTCGAGCCCGAGGGCGTCGAGGACGGTCGAGACCTTGTCGGCGTACCCGAAGAGCGATGCCATGCGCCAGAACGCCTCGCCGCGCTCGGCGCGGGTTCCCATGCGCTCCGAGAGGAACGACGCGACCTCGTCCTTGGGGTAGCGTGCGAGGAACTCCGCGACGAGCATCTTGGTCACACCGTCGTAGCGGCTATCCATGAACTCGGGGCGGCACCGCCACCCGTACTTGCCCGAGAGGCGCTCCAAGGCATGTGCGTCGAGGACGATGAGGCCGCGCTGCAGGAGCGCGTTCGCGCCGTCGTTTGAAAGCACGCGCAGGAGCGTCTCGCCCAGCTTCGGCGTGATCTCGCGCGGCGCGCACGAGAGCCACGGGACGAGGTCGGCATCGCCGCAGCCCCTGAAGAACGAGGCGATGCGGCTCCCCGTGAGGGGCTTCTTCTCCCCCGTCCCCTCGTCCCAAAGGTAGTAGAGCCCCTTGGCGGGGATGAGGGCGAGGACGACCGACGCACGCCCTTTCATGCGCCTCACGGCCACGTCCGCCCCGCTTGAGAACGCGACCTCCCATGCGGGGGCCTCGGCGCTTGCGCCCTTCCTCGCCGCGCATGCCTCCACGGGCTGGGACGGGAGGATGAGGTCGTGAATGTCGACCGCGCCCAGAGACGCCCAGTCCACGCCGCAAAGCTGCATCTGCTTCTCCATCTGAATACTCCCCTCGGATACATCGGAGGGCGCGTGTCGCCTTCCGCCGGGAGGGGACGTTGCACATGGCATGGCTCCAGGAGCGCGCGGGCCCTTTTGCGGATGCGATGCAAGCATCCGGCGCGGGGCCGCGCGATCCGTCCGGGCGGTACGGGTGGGTTCGGGGGGTATCCGTGCCCGGGGAGCGCCATGTGCTAGCGTCCCTTCCTGGCGGGAGATGGGAAATACGTCCTTCGAGGGTCGGGGTGTCGGGGATCGCGATGCAGGAGCGATGGGCGACAAGGTCTATGAGCAGCTGGTATAGTAGTGCCAGCGCTGGTGCGGCCGCATGAAGCGGAGCGCATCGGCACTTCCTTCACGTGGGGGCCGGATCACCCAGGGATTGGGAGTTTCGGTCCCCATGGGATTTGCCCTGAAACCCCTTTGAAGGATGGACCGGCCGCTCTTGGAACACCAAATCGCAGCCCCGCTTTCTGTGGCGGCGATATCCCGCCCTATCCTTCTATCGCAGCCCTAATCCCCTGGTAGTTCCAGCAAAGCTCTCCATTTTCCCAACAGTAAGCGGGAACATGTTCGCCCACGTTCCTCACGGCTTCTGGACACATTGAGCGATTCACGGAGGCGCGTTTGTATATCACCACGATCCTTGGAATGTTCCCAGCCGCATAGTCGCACTCGTATTGTATGTAGCTCCGATGGTCCACTTTATGTCCGCGGTTGCAACTGAAGTAATAGCTCGAATAGTCCGAGCAGTATCTGCAGCCGCCCTTGGTGAGCGACGAGGTCTGGTCGCCTACTATCAGCACAAAGGTCTTCGACCTCGACATCCTCTCGCGGAGGGACTCCTTGATGGTGCAGGGCAGGCTCGTGTCGCGTGCGGAAGTCAAGTCGTGGGCGTCGATGAACGACAGGCCCCAATAGTTGCTGTCGTTCCACTTCCTGAGCTGGTCGACGACCTCCTTGTCTCCAGTCCAGTCTGCCGCTATGTATGTACGGGTCCTATAGGGCATTCGCCTCTCCGATCTCCTCGATTGACAACTCTCTCATTGCCTCCGTGCTTGCGACAATCGTCACCTTGCCCAAGAGGCTAGACTTGTTGTCCATGCATGTTTCGACTATCAGCTCTAGCGATTCCTGATAACCAAGGCCTGCCCTCGATCTGCCAGTACCAAGAAGGGGCAGGTACATATCGAGCCCCTGACCTGCAACGTCATAGAAGCGCAGCAGGTCCACTACGGCCTTTCTTATGTCCTCAGCACTGCTTGTGGCACGATTGTTCTCGTCGAACGTGGATATCGCAAGCAGGCAGAAGACAGCTCGCTTGGTCTCTATAACCGCAATCGAGCCGATTGGATAGGACTGCGTTCCTTGCCCAACCCTTGAATCCACGCCGTAACGGCCTTCCAGGTCGTCAAGAATTCGCCTCTGGAGCCCATCTGCTTGTCCGGCTTCCCCCATACGTGTGAGCCACTGGCCATGAATCGTGGTGTCGGCTACGAGCTGCGTCGTGCTCTGTTCGTACTTCCTCGTCACATGGGTCTCGAATGACGTGTTCACCGGAACAACGACCATAACCCTTCTCTTCGAGCGATTTGAGAAGCCGAAATCCAGCAGGTTCCCAAGAATCAGGCCGAGCGAGTACGGGCCGTGGCTCCAGATGACCACGCGAGAATCTGTCCGGTTGTCAGCTTTCAATGCTTCGATGAAGATGGCTGCAAGAAACGCAACGGTCTCCTCTGTGGTGCTCAGGAGCCTCTCTTTGGCATCAGTCGGTAGCGAACCGTCCCCTCTCACGAGAACACAAAGATCGTCGACGAGACCACTCAAGTCTTCCCCGTCGATGAAATCCTCGACAAAGGGTTCGAGTCCCGACTCCGTCCTTTCGTAGATTCCGTACCGAGCGAGCGGGGCCCTCAACGCCCTCGGCACATCCTCCCTTCCAGAAAGCAGCCTGCTCACGCGTGACTTGTCCAAGCTGAGCGGGTTTCCCTTCCTGTCCTTGACCCTCTCCGATTCGACATAGGAGTCGATAAGGCCATCCAGGAAGGCGACATCCGATATAGAAGGGTCCAATGCATGCCGTTTCAGCGCCCGCACGAACGATGCCAGAGTAAGCCTCGCGCCCTTATCACAACCCATCACAACTCCCAACAACCTTGCAATAACGACTCTACCAGCGTTTCTCCGTAACTTCTGAACCAAGGACGGAAGCTTCCAAGCACCGCGGGCGAGGAAACAGCCGTCGAAACCACTAGGAGAGACGGAAGATCAAATGACAGAGAACGACACCTCCATTATCCCCTCGCACCGGACAGGAATTGTGGACATCTGGCAGTCCTGGATGGTTGAGGGCGCCATGTGGGACGAGTGGGACATCCCCTGCTGCCCCACCACCGCCACCGACCCGCCCAAGGCGCTCATCCCTTACTGGGAGGCAAAGACCATCCACCGTCGCGAGATGCGCCGTGGGAACGTCAGCTACCGCATCGACGCCTTCGTCCACACCTACGGCGATGACCAGAAGTTCGACGGCATACGCTCGGGCATGTGGCAGAAGCCGGACGAGGCCATCGAGGTCATCTCGCACTGCGACGGGCTCATCACACCCGACGCGAGCACCTACGCAGACTTCCCCGATCCCCTCAAGCGATACAACACCTACCGCATGCGCGCCTTCGGCTACTACGCAGGCAGGCAAGGCATCGCGGTGATAAACAATGTCCGCTGGGGCACCGTCGAGACCTGGCCCTACTGCTTCCGTGGCATCGAAGAGGGCTCCATCGTCTCGATTGGCACCGTCGCAAGCAACCCATGGAAGCTCGACAACCGTCCCCTCTTCGAGGAGGGCCTGCGCGAGATGGCGCGCATTCTCTCCCCGAAGACCGTCGTCGCCTACGGCTCTGTCGGCAACCAGGTCTTCGACGAGCTGCGCAGCGCGGGCATTCGTGTCATCGGCTTTCCCAGCCAGACCAACCTCGCCCTCCGGAAGGCGGCCCGCCATGAGTAAAGGCATCAGCGGACTCTACCACGGCACTCACGGGGAGAAGGTGGCAAGCGCCATAAAGCCGTCCACGCAGAAGGCTGCTGTCACCTCCTGGGCCGAACGCACCGCGGAGAGGCTTGCGGGAACGTCGAAGCGGCAGCGCGACAAGTTCCGCACCGCATGCGTTGCCGTCGACGAAGCCACCGGCGAGATGTACTTCGGACGCAACGGAGGCATCGACCGCGACCATGCGCGCCACAACCCAATCCTATTCGGCGACGCCGACCATCCGGGGATCCTTCCGCAGCACTCGCTGAACGCCTACCCAACGTCATGGAACTGCGCCGAGAGCGACGCCATCAATTCCGCGCTCAATGCGGGAGCGAGGCTCGAGAACCTGCATATCTACTCCATCGGTACCGGCAGGAACGATTTCGGCACGCCAAAGCCATCTTGTCTAAACTGTACTAGTGCCTACCGTGGGCGCATCAAGCGCAACAATACCGGTTGGGCCGAGTAAGGAGCAGAGTATGAACAAGCGCGACTTCTACAACGTCTCCATCCGCGGCATGGTCGCCTACTGCATCATGTGCCTCGAGAGCTACGTCATAGAGGCATATCCCGATCACGACCTCACTCCCATCCTGCATCTCGCCTGGAATATCGTTGGACCAAAGGGGTACATTGATCAGAACGCCGACCGATACATGGAGGCCATCCCCGAGTACCTCTTCGAGTTCGACGACTACGAAGCAGCTGATTTCGAGCATCTCACAAAAGCTGAGTACGTCGAATTCAGAGGACTGCTGAATCCTGACGACTCGACGCTCGACCTCTTGATGCACCGCGTCTACGACGTCGCGATGTGTTATTCCTACACTGCAGTAGCCGACCCTCCGAAAGAGGCTGTGGACCTCGTCTTTGACGTGGTTAGCGCGCTTCGCGCATGCGGCTCGCCTCTTCCAAGCTTTGACCTCGTTAGCTGTTTCTCTTTTGATAAGTTCGACGGATGGGGAATGCACATCAGCCCTAAGGGACTCTCCAGGGTTCTCTAACCCACTCCTATTTGCAGACAAGATACGATAACAGGGTCGGTATCGAAACAAGCCGACCCTGTTATCGTATTCAGCCCCTTCTTTGCCGAGTTCGCATTCTTGTTTAATGCGAGGAGAGCCGTATCGATTCTCACGTTTGGGCTGTCCAAGCCCGTGAGATTTGGCTGGTCCGCCGGTCTTGTACAAGCATTATTCGCGGCATTCATAATCGATCGCCGCCCTCCTTCGCATGGGGCCAGATAACCCAGAGACCAGGTGTCCGGCTCTCATAGCCTTTCCCTGACCCCAGAAGAGGAGCGTCTGCCGTTCGCGGAACGCTCCGTCACGGCTCCGTTTCGGATGCCCGGAGCACCCGGCACCATGCCCTAAACTCTTCTTCGGGCATAACGAATACGGGAGGCGTGCCATGGGAGAGACGAAGTACGAGGCGAGAAGCGCAACCGACTCCTTCACCTCCCGAGCAGCAGATACGGTCCCCGTCCGCAATGACATCCTCATCACCATATCGGTCGGCAGGTCCGTCCAGAAGCCCGCGCCATCGGCATGGGACGCGGTGGGCGACGACATCATGGCGACCGTCTTCGCGGAGCTCAGATACTAGCGGCATACAACCGATAGACGAACGACTGCGCCCGCCTGCAAAGGCGGGCGTTTTCTGTCCGGTCCGATGGCCATACTGAAGATGCACGGTTCGCTGCCTTAGGAGGCAAGCATGCTCGAGAAGACCGAGAAGATGGCGTTCGGATACCTGCGCAAGACGCTCGAGAAGACGCCCCTCTGCACGAGGACCACGGTGGCGGAGCTCTGCCAGCGCTGCGACGAGCTCGATATGGACGACCGCGGCGGGTACCAAATCGTCGGACGCGAGCTCTTCGACGACCCGATCGACCTCGACCGCATGAGGATGCTTCTGCTCGACGATGCAGAGATATCCGGATATGTCGTCGAGGAGCTGCCGGACGATAGCTTCGTCATCCGCGAGCGCATCGCGCCCGCAGACGAGATCCATGTGCGGGGCATCGTGTCCTTCGAGCTTCACACCTTCGCCTTCATGGATATCGGGCGCAGCGTCTCCATCACCATCCAGGACGGCACCATCGCCTGCCATCACGCCCCCGAGGCGCCAACCATGCGCTTTATCGACGACGAGATGGCGGAAAGGCTCGACGGGCTCTTCGCCACGTGCGGGATCGCCGCCTGGAAGCCCCTCTGGCGCGCGGATAACTGCGTTGCAGACGGCGAGGCCTGGAGCCTCAATATCCTCCTCAAGGACGGACGTGCGCTCGAGTGCAACGGAGACGACGATTGGCCGATGACCTTCGAGAACCTCGTCGACGGCATCGAGGAAATCGTAGAGGGGTGAGGGAATCGGTCGCGTTTATCGCCGTCTTCCCATTCCCAATCGCTCGCGGCTTACTATTTTTATCCACGCCGAATAGGGATAACCGCAGCTCTCGGCAATCGTTTTCTCATCCCATTCGCTGTGAGCATGGCTGATTGCGTCCCTAAGCAGCGATACACGGCGAACGATAGGCAGGTCGGTTCCTTCTTTTCCAAGCCAGTAAAGGCACTGGGCGTCAAGCTTTGTCTCATTAACAAGGACATCGTCATAGCGTCTGATGCGCCATTTGTCGTCCACACTGATGGAAACAACATCTTCGAGCTGGTCTGGGTCGATAAGCCGGAGTACCCGGCTTGGCTCAAGGTTGAGGTTTGGCACTTCGATGCCCTCGCCGATATCGCCCGACGACATCCTCGTAGATGCCGTTGATCGGTCGCGGACAGTGGAATACCACCAAAAGTCGATTCTGAGGCCCTCCTCCTCGAAGAGGTCGAAGCGCACCCGCGCCATTACGGCCATGGCGCCTACTCCCGCTCGCCCGCGGGCATTCACATCCGAGCTCAACCCTGTCTCACCGCCCGACGTGCTTACCACCTCGACAAGACCGTTGTTCCACTCGATCACAATCTCCATCTAGCGCTCCGGAATCTCGCTGTTGGTGCGGTTGGGCACCGCCGAACCGTATCCGTACCCTTGCCTGTACGCTGATGTACCAGAAGCATAAGAAGCACGCTTCCGCCTAAGTCGCTCGCCATCCATGCTCTGACGGTGTTCCGGAAGGTGTCCGAGATCCCGAGCGAGTCGCCAGGATGCCCTCAGCTCCTCGCGGGCTTCCGCCGCCATGGGACCGACCGAGGCATCGTGAAAGTCGTCCATCGATCGGATGTCGAGGTCCTCGCATAAATCGAGCATGTCGGCGACATCTTTGGCGGTATACCGTCGCCCATCGATTACCCCGAGGATGGATGGCGTAGGCCCTCCCGCCGAGATGCTAGAGGCGATGGCATCTCTCATATGCTCAGCGGCTTCGGCTCCAATCTTCCTCCTCCCCAAGGCGCGGTCGCGGGCGAGCCACCGCTCAATTCCGTAGCGAGAGAAGTCGAAGCCGATCTTCCTACCCGAAACCTGCCATGTTGGATGGCTGGCGAGCGAGAACACCCACTCGCCCTTCTTGTCCTCGCGCACGCCCAGCCCTAGGGCGCTGCAGCTCACGAGGAACTCTTCAGACGACCAGGAGAGCTTCACCGCGCATCTCAACCGCTGACGGATATCTTCTTTCCAGGAGTAAGCGCCGGCATCGATGATGGCAAGCTCCTCTCGCGTTCTCGCGACGTCTTGGATCGTTGCAGGAACTGGACCGCCTACTCTCTTCTCCGACCTTGAAGCAGTGCTCTCGAAGGCGCTAAGGCCCATGGCTCGCGCCATATCTTGCAAGCCATCGTTCATCCTGCGGCAGTACCCCTTTGTCAGCAGCGTTGTGATGCGGCCCCGCGTCCTGATGTTCGTGTTGTTGACCACGATGTGGGCATGAGGAATTCTGCCTTGATTGTCATCGTGGTAGTAGATTGCAGCCTGGTATTCGCCGAAATACTTCTCTACCCATGCCTTGCAGAGCGCTTGCAATGTATTGAGGTCTACGCAGTCCCTCGGATCAGGAGAGATGATGAAGTGCTCGAAGGTTCGCGGAGCGGCACAGCCATGGTTCTCATCCATCCTGTCGTTCCCCGCAAGGAACCTAACCTCGTCCATCTGTTTCCAAACCGGACGTTCCTCCTCGTCGATCTCCGAGCAGTTGATAAAGTCCGAGGCAATATCCCTCCCATTGCGCGTGAGATAGGCGATGCATCCCCTAACGGACCTCGTGCTTCCCGCCTTAGCCTTGAGCTCTGGCATGGTGCCACCCCTTGCCGGCCTTCAGGAGGGCATCGAGCGATAATGCGTCCCTCACCTTCTTCTCGATAACCCTGTTCTCCGTCAGCAGGACGCCGAGGATGTTCCTCGTCTCATTGAGCACGTGTACAAATTCAGCCATCTGCTCCGAGTCCGGCCTCCGTTCCCTGATGTAGGGGCCGACCGTCCGCACGAGCGTATTGCAAGCCTTAGCAGCCTGGTTAATGTTCACGCCGTGCATGCGAAACTCGATGAGCAACTGTCTCCATGTCTGGGCGTCCACGTATACGAGGGCAGCCCCAGCATCCTCTGGCCCAAGGGGGCATGCCGAAACCGCTTCTATAGCGAATCGGACGAACTCGCTCTTCGTCATTCCGAACGCCTCGGCCTGTCTTTCGATTGTTTCAACCTCGTCTGGCGAGACGACGACATGCAGGTGCATGCTGCGCCTCGAGGCACCATCGCCCATTTTGCTGCCTTTCTCTCGTACGGTCGGCGCCGAAGGTGGAAGAAGCGCCGTATCGAGCTCATTGTATCCCTCAGGGGCCACGGGGCATCCCCCGTGTGTCGGAAGATCATTCCGACAGATGCTTTGCAATCCCTCCCGGACTATTCGGGAGGGGCAATCCGAGTCGAAGGACGAGGGTGCGAGATGTTCATATCTCCCATGGAGTTGTTCAACAATTCCATGGGGTATGAACATCTCGCACGAGACTTGCTGCACTCAAAAACCGAGCGCGCCCGCTCCCCGCATCTGCGGCCGAGCGGGGCCGAAAGAGCGGCAAGGAGAGCGGGCGAGTATATGTCCACTCGTGCTGATAGCATCTTCATCAAGATGGAATTAGCAAGGGAGGACATGATGGAGAAGCCGACGTTCGATACGTTCTTCTCGGAGGACGAGAAGGCTTGGCTCGAGAACCTTGCCGGGTTCTGGTACGGCGAGGAGGGCGGTTACCGTCCGTTCACGGAAGATAGCGACCTCGCGGCCCTCTGCGCGCACATCGCCAATCGGCTCCTCGATGACGAGCCCAAGGAGGTCGAGTGGGTCCTCGAGCGCAGCGAGAAGGACCTCCCTCGCTACTGGCATGACGATACGCTGAGGAGGGTTGCACTCATGGGGCTCGAGTATGGCGTCGCACGCGAAGATGGGGCGTGCGCGAACTTCCTCGGCGCCATGCATGTGCTCGGCGAGCTCGTTGAGAAGGACCTCGCCCGCGCCGTCGAGCTCTTCGAAATCGGCGAGCGCAAGGGCATCGCACAGAGCGCCGTCAACCTCGGATATTCCTATGAATATGGCTGGCTCGGCGATCCGGATTACGTCAAAGCTTACATGCAGTACGCGAAGGTGGCCGCTCTCGGCGAGCATCCCGAGGCGCTCTACAAGCTCGGCGACATGTACAGCCGCGCTAAGGTGGTTGGACGCGATCTGCGTGTCGCATACCTCCTCTACGAGAAGAGCTACGAGAAGGCAGGGGACAACCTCGCCCTCAAAGCCCAGGGTGCCTTCCGTATGGCACAGCTCATCGAGGATCCTGCGAACAAAGAGTGGGACATCCCCTACGACCCCATGCGGGCGCTCGAGCTCTTCCAGCTCGCAGAGCGGGGGCTGCGCATCGACATAGCACATGGGCAGACCTACTACAAGAAGCGTCTACGCGAGGCAATCGAGGGCCAGGAGCGCATCAGGCAGATGCTCGAGAACGGCGAGGTAGACTTATAAGCGATTCGGGAGGCCCAATACCAGCATCGACCGTCTCCATGCAGCAGGGAGGTTGCAATGATCTCATACGAGCAGTTCAAAGAGATCTACGATGCACTCGGAGAGACCGGAGATGAATTTCCCCTTAGCTTCAGGGATCGACCTGGAGACGAGTACATGATCGTCGCATGCCATGGCGGACCGTCATTCCAGAAGTACTATGGCAGCTCGAGATACGAAGAGCAGTTCTATACAAGCATCGATGAGCTATTCCATGCGGTTCAGCCTGACGGTGTCTGCCTAGAGCGGGACTGGGATTCTATTGATTGCATCATGCTCGGAGATGTATTTCGCCTCGATGATCCTGATGGGCTTGAGGAATGCTGGGAGATATACGTCCCACTTATTAGGAAGCAGTTTGAACGGTGGGGCATCAGCTAATCGTCCCGTACACCCTCGTCTCCCGCATCTCATCGACGAGGCCCTCGGCGAGTATCCTGCGAACGGTCTCGTTCTTCTGGAGCCCGTGTTTCGCTGCATAGAGGGCTATCGCCCTGTACGTATCCTCGTCTATGGCGACGTTGATCGCCCTGGGATACCTGTCCTTCATCGGATCGTCTTTCACCGCATGCCCCGCAAGGGCGCCCTTCCTCCCGAGCGCGACCTCGAGCGGGTCGTTCTTCGCCATGTGATCCCCCTTATGGACGTTATGGACGTTACGCCTGTTATTGCTTGCCGAGGCCTATCGCCTCGAGGTAGGCGGTGACGAGTTCGCGGTAGTCCGCCAGGACATCCGACCCCGGGGCGTAGTCGCCGAGGGTCTCCCCGTGCCTCTGCGCCTGCGCCGCGGCCGTGGCATGGCGCACGGGAGAGCCGAGGATCCTCGCCCCGCGCTCCTCGGCGAGCATCTCCACCACGACCCTGAGCTCCTTCGAGAGCCTGAGGCGCGCCTCCCAGTCGACGAGCGCGATGCCCACGAGGCCGAGGCGGTGCCCCGCCACCTCGGCGAGGTCGCCGAGCACGTCGAGCACCGACCCTATGCCGGCGATGGAGCTGAGGCCGGCGGTCGTTGGGATGACGACGTCGTCCGCGGCGGCGAGGGCGTTCAAGGTCCTCACCTGGAGCGCCGGCGGCGTGTCGACGAGGATGAAGTCGTAGCGGCCCTGGATGGGCGCGAGGGCCCTGTCGAGGATCCCCTCGCGCCCGACGCGGGCGTTCAGGCGGTCGTCCGCGGCGTCGAGCCCCTCGTCGGCGGCGACGACGTCGCCGAACCCGCCGGCCTCCTGTATGCAGGCGGCGACTCCCGCCTCGGACGGCCGGGCCATCGAGAGGAGCTCCCGGGTTCCTGGCCTCCCCTTGTCGGCGCCGACGTGGAGGCTGAGGTTGCCGGGCTGCGCGTCCATGTCGACCATGAGGACGCGGAAGCCCCTCGAGGTGAGCTCCGAGGCGAAGGCCTCGACGGTCGTCGACTTCGCCACCCCTCCCTTCTGGTTCGAGAACGCCACGATCCGCGCCATACGGGCTCCCTTCTCATGTTGCTCGTGCAAGTCCTGCGATTTGCACCGAATCCGTCAGGGGCATAACGCCCGTCATTCCCCTAACGGATGCGATGCCCATTACTTACCACGCGCCGATCGGGGTAATGCGAACTGGCCCGCTATGGTCGGCTACTGCCTTCTGAGGCAATGGGGGCATCAGGCCCGGCATGGCAGGGTTGTCCTTAAGGAAGGCTTCTGGGTGGATGGATGCCACAATTGATGAAATGGTCGCCGAATCTGTCAGCAGAATGGCCCTGTCGCGCCCTTGGATTCGCGTGCTCTCTGCCAAGACGATGCACCATTGCCCACATTGAACGTGTATGGGCTTACGCCTCCCGGCGCGTTTTCAGCACCCTTTCAGCACCCTTTTCAGCACCCTTAAGCAAAAAGGCCAGAGGCACTAGGCCTCTGACCTGCGAAAACAATGGAGCCGGGATCGGGACTCGAACCCGAGACCTACGCATTACGAGTGCGTCGCTCTACCAACTGAGCTATTCCGGCGCGGCAACTAACTATAG
>Ga0256404_1001586_pt1 | contig 53969 bp, 45 predicted proteins | sample RumenRJG_01DNA_FD_185990 | JGI IMG/M metagenome (GOLD analysis project Ga0256404, IMG submission 185990) | Bovine rumen microbial communities from Lethbridge, Alberta, Canada - RJG_01 | ecosystem: Host-associated > Mammals > Digestive system > Stomach > Rumen | place: Canada: Alberta | collected... | reverse complement strand
AGGCGATCGGTGACCGCCTGTTTCTTGCACTGTTTTTTATGCCATGATTATCACCAGTGTCAGATGACCGTGATTGAGGTCAAAGAAAACGGGGCTATCCGCACGAAAATGCTTTCGTGAGACAGCCTCTTCGCTATACGCGTTTGTAGTTTTCTACAAAGGGCTAAGGCAACGCGGGTTCATTCGTCATGAATCCGCGTTGCCCTAAAATACCGTTTTGCTGCTTTTTGCGTGCGGGCTGTGGATCGTGCCGATGTATCCGGGCTGCAGGAGGTCGAGCGCTTTGCGGACGTCGCCGACGCGCAGGGCGGCGTAGAGATTGAATCGCGTATCAGGGTCGTTGAGGTCGATGTTCAGCAGCTGGGCGATCTTCTCGGCGCGGTAGCGTACCGTGTTCACGTGGATAAAGAGTTTCTCAGCCGTCGCTTTATAGTTGAAGTTGTCGTCGAGCAGCGTGCGCAGCGTGATCTGCAGGTCAGCGTTGCAGTCATGGTCGTATTCCAGCAATTTATCGAGCGTCTGCCGGCAGAACGTATGGATGCGGGCAGGCGGGCAGCGGAAGAGTTCGCAGAAAATCCCCAGCTCATCAAACCATTGCACGAAGCCCTGCTTTCCCTTGATGGTATGGAACGTAAGGGCGATGCGTGCTTCGCGCAGACTGTGGTGCAAGTCGTCGAGTGGATATTCACCGCCGATGCCGAGGGATAGGGCGACGCCGCATTTTTCTTCCACGGCCTGATGCCAGGAGGATACCAGTTCGCGGCTGGCTCGCTGGGTGAGTCCCCGGTATTCTGTCTGCCGGTAGAAGCCGGAGAGGATGGCCAGATGCATTCCCTGCCATGTCAGCGGTTGGATGACCGGCAGGCTGTGTTCTGTGCAGAATTCCTGCATTTGCTGTGCCAGCTCCGGCAGGGTGATGGTCGTATCCTGCGGGAGCTGCATGACCATGACAGCATAGTTCTGATCCGGGGAAAGTTGCAGGCCATGGCGGCTTAGCAGGGCATCGACACGCACATCATTTCCCTGAAAGACGCGTGCCAGCAAGGTGTCAAGCGACCGGTCTGCCTGTGCCTGTGCCGTCATCTGGCTGCGCAGGTACCACAGCAGAGCCAGGTGCGCTGGCGCTGCCTGTTCGACGAGTGCGGGGATATCTGCTGGTGTGACTGTGGCGAAGGAGAGGAGAAGGCCGTCGTCCTCGCTCAGACTGCAGCGCAGCGTGAGTTGTTGATGATTTTTATCGTAGAAATATTCCTGATCCGTAAAAGAAGGAATATTCCGGAAGATTTCCAGCTCCGCAGCGGTGAGGATATGCCCGGCTCTGGGGTAGCACTCACAGCCTTGCAGGGTAGTGATGTGCAGTACGTGCCCCGTGGCATGTTGCAAATATCTGCCAATGGCTGGCACGCCCTGCTTCAGGGCACAATCCAAGAGGTCCAGATTGGGATTTGTGGTATGTTTTTCTGGCATAGCAATAGCTCCTGTTCCATCTTTCTATATGTCAATTATAACATATAAACAGGAAGACAGAACAGGAGCTTATTTGCTCTTAGGAAAACACGGATGACTCAGTTGATCCCAATCCATGTTTCCTTAGGTAATATGGTGGGGATTAGCCTTGTTTGGTGATGTTTTTGCCCGCGAGGTAGCCGAACGTGTAGGCGCGGCCGTGGCTCGTGCCTGGCGTCGTCGTCGGATAGTCGTTGCCGAAGAAGCTGCCGGAGTTGTTGCCTGCAGCGTAGAGGTGCGGGATGACATTTTTGTCTTTGTCGAGAACCTGCATCTTTTCGTTGATCTGCAGGCCGCCGAGCGTCACGAGCATGGAGGAACCGATCTTTGCCGCGAAGAAGGGCCCCTTTTCGAGCGGCGTCATAAAGAGCGGCTTCTTATTGAAGTCATCGTCGTGCCCCTTGTGCGCGAGCTCGTTATAGCGCTCGACCGTGGCCTTGAAGGTATCCCAGGGCAGATTGCACTGTTCGGCGAGCTCCTGCAGGGAATCGGCCTTTTTCACGAGGCCTTTCTCGATATAGCGCTCGATATCCTTGTCGTTATGATGGTATTTCATTTCCTTGCAGGCCGTCTGATGGAATTTCGCGGTCTCTTCCGGCCATTTGCTGTCCCAGATGTTCCATTTGCATTTCTCCGGCTGGCTGCGGACCTGGTTGACGAGGTAGCCAAACGGCAGATCCTCGTTGCCGAAGCGTTCCCCTTTGAGATTGACGCCGAGCCAGGGCTGGCGGACGAGGGCATCCGGATTCTCTTTCGGGTCATCGACAAAGGCCTTGTCGAAATACATGGCCGTGTGCGGCCCCTCGTCGATGGCGGCGCCGATCCACATGCCCATTTTCTGGCCGTCGCCCGTGTTGAATGTGCCAGGATAGGAAATCTTGTTGACGTATTTCGCCGTTGGGATGAAATAGTTCAGCATTTCCTCGTCGTGGCCGTAGTCACCAGCGCAGAGGATAACGCCCTTGCTCGCGTTGATCTTGATGTACTGCTTGTTTTCATCCTGTGCGATGACGCCTTTGACTTCGCCGCTGTTGTCCGGGCGGATGAGCTGAACGGCCGGCGTCTTATAATGGATATCGACGCCGAGGTTCTCCGCCGTGGAGAGCAGCGTGTAGCTCATGGCGATCGTCGGGCCGCCGCCGTACATGCCCTTCGGCATTTTCTCCTCAGCGCCTGCGGGCGGATTCAGCACAAACGTCAGCGTCGGGAAGCAGGGCAGCGTCGATGTCGGCGCGACGAGTTCTTCCTGCGTCCAGATGTGCTTGACGGTGCAGCCAGCTTTCTGGGCGAGGCCGAAAAGCCAGTCGTTGGCTTCGCCGCTCTTCTCCGTGTATTCCTTGATGACCTTCTGGTTGGCACGGTAGGAAGCGTAGCGCATAAGCTCCGTTTCAAAGAGCTCCGGGTCGATTTTCGTGCCGACCTGCGCCTGTACTTTTGAGTTGACAGCACCGTAGTCGTAGCTGCGGAAATTGACGTTCTGCGTCTTTTCGATGAGGACGACTTTGGCTCCCTCCTCGGCGGCCGCGCAGGCGGCGCTGAGGCCGGCCATGCCAGCACCAACGACGACGACCTCGGTATCGATCGTGCTGCTGATCTGGCTGTCGCTGATAGCGGCAGGGGCTTTCATGAATTCCGGCTCCTCGGCGGCACCGGCACTTCCCTGACCTTTCTCCGCATCCTTGGCGAGGTGCTTGCGGCCATTGCCGCAGCCCGTGAGCATGACGGGCGCTACAGCACCGGCGGCCATGAGTACGGCACCTTTGAGGAAGTTACGGCGTGACATATCGATTGTTGGCATTTTCCATCCATCCCTTCATATCGTCTCTTCGTTCTATGTCGTCCTGCTATCTGTCCCTGACGCGTGGGCGGCAGCGGTTTTGTGCAGTTCTATAGGTTGCATTTATTATATAATAGGTAACCGTCGCTGGCTTTGTCTTGTTGTACAAAAATTCGGGCGTGATTTTGTGCACTCTGTAGACGTCAGGGAGCGTAAATTTCTTTATAATGAAGATACACATAGAACGAGAGCTCGGGAAGCGGAGCAGGAAAGCGGCGCTTCCTCATAGAGAGATGGAAGGATGCGTTTCATGATGAAAGAGAAACTGCGGGCGCTGGCTGACTGGGCCAGGCGTAAGCCGTTCCACGCGATCGGTGGTGTATTGATTTTATTTGTATTGGCGAATGTGGCCATGTGGCAGGCTGAGAAATATCCCTCGCTAGCCTGCTCGCCCTGCCATGTCATGGATCCCTACGTGCAGGGCTATCATGGCCAGGCTGCTGAGGGGAAGGTACTGGCACAGACCCATGCCGAGGCTGGTGTCAACTGCATCGATTGCCATGACAATGGGATCGAGGACAAGGTGCAGGAGACGGTCTGGTACGTGACGGATGATTTCGACGATCCGCCGCTGAAACGTGACTTCGGCAATGAGATGTGCCTGAAGTGCCATAAGGATCTCGATGCCATCGTTGCGAAGACGGATATGGGGAACGGCGTCAACCCGCATAACTCGCATCTCGGAGACCTCAACTGCGAGGATTGCCACAAGATGCATAATAAGTCCGAGGCGGCCTGCATGAAGTGTCACGACTTTGATTTCCTGCAGACACTGCCTGCCGAGTGGATGACAAAGGATGAGATGGCGCAGATTCACGCGAAAAAATAATACGTTCGTCGTTTTATCCCTGCTTCGGCAGGTTTTTTTTGGTGATTTAAATCACTATGTATGTTGCAACAGTCACACACATGGTGAACTTTTCATGTTATAATGGGAGACAAATAGACAAAAAAATAAGAATGAAGGTGTGAATATGAAACTTCAGGGGGCGGATCTGGTCGGCTTGCCACTTTTTCGCGATCTGGCACCGGCGGAGATCGATCGCTTTTTGCAGGCGACGGGTGTGCAAGTGCGCGAGTATGAGAAGAAGACGCGCATGATGAAGGCGTATGAGCCGAACAAGTACATCGGCGTGATGGTCAGTGGCGAGGCTTTTGTCGTGGCAGAGGATCGCTTTGGCAATGAATCCGTGGCGCATCATCTGGAGCGCGGCGCGATGTTTGGCAGCACTTCGGCGATCCTGCCGGGTGTGGAGAATATCAGCGCGCTCGATGCGCTCACGGACGTCGTTGCCATCCTGGTTTCATATCATGACCTGATTACGGTGGGGCCTCGGCTGGGGCGGATTCATGGCATCGTCATGAAGAACCTTTTGGAGGCGTTCTCCCGCAAGAATTTCTCCCTGACGCAGAAGTTGGAGCTGCTCTCGCAGAAGACCCTGCGGGAACGCCTGATCCTCTATCTCATGCAGCGGGAGAAGAGCCAGCAGCGTGAGCATGTGCGCGTGCCGGGACGTTGCCAGATGGCCAAGGAGATGGAGTGCAACCGCAGTGCACTCACCCGGGAGATTAATGATATGAAGGCGTGCGGCGTACTGGTCTGCGGGGATGGCTGGATGAAGCTGGATCCGGTGCAGCTTGCGCGTATGGATAGGGCCTAGGGTATGTGGAGTATCGATTTTGAGGACGTCGGCATGACGTTCGGTGCGCGAACCATTTTCTCCGGAATTACGCATCGGATAGAGGGCGGACGGATCACTGCCGTTATCGGACAGAATGGCAGCGGGAAATCGACCTGCCTGCGTCTGGCGGGGCATTTGCTGCGGCCAACACAGGGAACGGTTATCGTTCAGCGGGATGGAGAGACTTTGCGGCAGGGTGCCCTGCGGCAGGAGATCGGCATGGTAACGCCGGAGCTGCGTTTTTATCCGCGGCTTACGGCACGTGAAAATATGACGTTTTTGCTCGGCTTGCGCGGCAAACAGCTGGATGAACAGGCCTATCAGCAGGCCTTGCGGCAAGTTGGGCTGGAGACGGAAGCTGTCGCGCATACCATGACGGGAGAATTTTCGACGGGGATGCGCCAGCGGTTGAAATTGGCTGTGCTCTTTCTTGTTGATGCCCATATCTGGCTGCTCGATGAGCCGGGGGCTAATCTCGATGCGGCGGGACGCAGTATGGTGCTGCAGGCCGCACGCGAGGCAGCGCAGGCGGGCAGGCTCGTCTTGCTCGCGACGAACGATCCGGGGGAGGAGGAGGTCGCTGATGACATCATCCACCTTTGAGGGCGCACGGCTCGTGCTGCGCAAGGAACTGCGCTGCAGCCTGCGTGAGCCCGCGGCCTGGGGCGCGATGTTCATGTTCGCGCTCACGACGCTGGCCTGCGTGAGTCTGAGCCTCAGTGGCATGACACTGGAGCCGAAGCTTTTGGCGGCACTTTTATGGGTCATCCTGTTCTTCGCTTCCATGGCGGGGGCAGACCGCGGCTTCGGCGACGAAGACCTTGCGCGGACGCTGCCCGCCTTGCAGCTGTACGGTGCGGCGCAGGCCGTGCTCTTCGGCAAGATGCTCTATACGGGTGTGCTGTTGCTCGGGCTGGCGGCGTTCACGGTGCCTCTTTACCTCATCTTTATGGATGTGACGCTGACGTCGCCGGGTATTTTCCTGCTGACGCTCTTGGCTGGACTCTGGGGCGTGGCCGTGGCGGGCACGCTGCTCGGAGCGCTGGCTACGGGGGCGCGGGTTCGAAGCGGTCTCTGCACCGTGCTCATGCTGCCGATTATTCTGCCGGTGTTCCTGCCGGCCATCGCGCTGACGGCCGCGGCTTTCGGCGGCGGTGCGGTGGCGGTGTCGTACCTCGGCGGCATGGTGCTCTACGACTTCGTGCTGAGCGTAGGGGCATCGATTTTGTTCGACTATCTTTGGTACGAAGACTAGTCAGGTCGCCTCTGGGCGAGCTTGACATCCTTATTCGATAGGAGGGATTAGAGTGGATAGTAGCGTGTGGAGAGCACGGCTGCTGCATGGCTTGACGGCTGTATTAACGCTGGGCGTGCTCTTTGCGGTTTTTTTCGTTGTGCCGCCGGCGCAGGGGCTGGGGTATTACGTGCGCATCGCCTTTTTCCATATTCCGGTGGCCTGGGTCTCGGTGCTCGCTTTCCTGCTGAGTGCCTGGTGGGCCGCTAAGGTTTTGCGGCATCATGATGCGCACGCGGATGCGCTTTCGGCGAAGTCGGCGCAGCTGGGCTTTATCTTTACCGTATTCGCGACGCTGAGCGGTGCGTTTTTCTCCAAGCTGACCTGGGGCAGCTATTGGAACTGGGACCCGCGGCAGACGACGATCTTCGTGCTGATGCTCATCTACGGTGCCTATCTCACGCTACGCGCAGCCATGCCGGATCCCGCACGGCGGGCGCGGGTAGCAGCGGTCTATTCGCTGTTCTCGTGTCTCACGGTGCCATTTCTCGTCTTTATCATTCCGCGTTTTTATTTTTCACTGCATCCGCAGCCGGTACTCAACAGCAGCGGCAGCATCGATATGGATCCGGTGATGCTGGCGACGCTGCTGGCGGCACTACTTGATATGACATTGATTTTTTGGGGACTGCTCTACCACGGGGTGGCAGGACATCCGCCGCAAGGAAAGGCAGGGGATACTGTATGAACCGCAAGATCATTCTGCTCGTCGTGCTGCTCGTCGCCTTTGGCGGCTATGCGGCATGGAGTTTTGCTGACTCGGTGACACCCTATGTGGGCATTGATCAGGCTATGCAGGAGAGGGGAACCGTGCAGGTCAAGGGTCTGCGCGCAGAGAATGCGGAGCCGCCGCATATGGAGGGCAAGGAGTTCGTCTTTACCCTGCAGGATGAAGATACGGGCACGCAGCTTCTCGTGCGCTACAAGGGTACGAAGCCGGATCAGTTCGACGAAGCACATCACGTCGTCGCCATCGGCAAGTATCAGGATGGGGTATTCCGGGCGGATAAATTGCTCATCAAGTGCCCCTCGAAATATGAAAAAGAAAAGGGGAATGTCTGATGTATGGGGATCTCCTGCTCGCTCTCGCGCTGTTCTTCTCGCTCTGTGCGATGCTCGGCTACGTTGTTGCACATGGGAAAAAGGCAGTCTGGGGGAAGCGCCTGACCTGGCTTTCGGCAGCTTTTGGCGTTGCGGCCAGTGCTTATTTGATGGTATTGATTTTCCAGAACCGCTTTGATATCGCCTATGTGGCGGGGTACTCCTCGGCGGAACTGCCGACGATGTATAAAATCTCCGTGTTCTGGGCGGGCCAGCAGGGGTCTTTCCTGCTTTGGCTGTTCATCCACATGATTGCAGGTCTCATCCTCTGCACGCGCCAGCGTCTGGCCAATGGCGGCATGGCACTCTACCTCGCGCTTCAGTCTGCGCTCGTGGTGCTCGTGCTGGCCAAGAGTCCGTTCGCGCCGGCCGCGCAGGCCGTGACGAATGGTCAGGGCCTTAACCCGCTGCTGCAGGACCCCTGGATGGCCGTACATCCGCCGATTATCTTCGTCGGCTATGCGCTGCTGGCCGTGCCCCTCGTCTATGCGCTCTGTGCGCTGCTGAAAGGCGAGCAGAGCCTCGACTGGCTGAAACCGGCGCGCAACTGGCTGCTCGTCGCCTGGGCTTTCCTCGGCGCAGGCATCTTCATCGGCGGCTACTGGGCCTACAAGGTGCTGGGCTGGGGCGGCTTCTGGGGCTGGGATCCGGTCGAGAATTCCTCCCTCGTGCCCTGGCTGCTGGCGACGGTGCTGCTGCATGTGCTGCACGTGGCGCGCGTGCGTAAGGCTGCACTCTCCCTCGTGCATCTCGCCGCGATTTTTACCTACGCTTTCGTGCTCTACGGCACGTTCCTCACGCGCAGCGGCATCCTCGGTGACTTTTCTGTGCATTCCTTCAGTGGCTCGAGCATCGGCCTGACCATCGCCATCGTGAACGGCCTCGTGCTCATGGCCGGGCTCATCGTGCTGGCCGTGCGCGCTAACACGCTGCCGAAAGGCGAAGTCTACCCGGCCTATGCGAGCCGCGAGTTTATCGTGCTCCTGGGCATGTTGGTGACGGTCTTCATCACGGCCCTCGTCTTCCTCGGCATGTCTATGCCACTCCTCACGCAGCTTGTGGGGAGGCCGGCGGCCGTGGATACGGCGTTCTATGTGCGCACGACGATACCACTGGCCATCGTGCTCATGCTGACGCTTGCCTGTGCCTGCCTGCGCCGCTATGGTGAGGGCAATGTCCTGTCCAAGGGCAGATTGCCCGCTGTATTGTTCGTGGTCGGCATGGCCGCGGCCTTTGCCGTGGGGGTGCGTCAGGTGCTGCCCATCATCCTTTCCGGCGCGGCCCTCGGTGCCGTGGGCGCTTCGGCGATCAGCTGGCGCCAGCACGGACTGGGGCTTGGCGGCATGATTGCCCATGCGGGCGTCGGTCTTGCGCTCATGGCCATGGTCTTCGCGGGCAGCGGCAGCCAGGAAGTGACGCAGGAAATGACGCCGGGCGACCCCGTGCAGTTACTCGGCCATGAAATCACCTATGTCGGCCAGGAATTCGACGAGGACGGCAAGGCTAAGCACTACATCTACAAGGTAGATGGCCGCGAGGTGCGCGCGCTCACGAAGCTTCACGCTAACGGGGAGGACGCGGCGCGTGAGCCCGCCATCGACAAGACCCTGATGGGCGATGTTTACCTCGCGCCGGTGCCGCCGAAGGATAGCGGCCGCCAGGAAATGACGCTGAAGTATGGCAAGATGAAGATGGATGATCTCTTTGCCTACCGGTTCGACGATGTGAAGATGGAACAGCAGGGCGGCAGTAAGATGCTCGTCACGGCTGAGATTGCGATTACGGACGGCCAGACGGTCGAGCGCTACTATCCGACCATCCTCGCGACGATGGATGGCGGTACTTCGCAGCCGATTCCCATCTATGATGGCAAGAAGCGCATCCGCCTCACGGGCATTGCGGAGAACAATTCAGCGGCCCGTATCGAGATCCTGCCTTCCGTCGAGGAGGAGGCCGGTCAGCCCATCACGGCGCACGTGAGCACGAAGCCCTTCATCTGGCTGCTCTGGCTCAGCAGCATGATGGTGGTTGCGGGATCTCTGCTTGCGGTTAAAAAATAAAATAGCGTACCTAATAAGAAGAAGCTTTGCCTGTGTGGGCAGGGCTTCTTTTTTATAGGCAGAATTTATATCAGCATAAAATTTTTTAAATCTGGTTGCCCGCGCAACATCATGCCGGACGCCTCAATGCTATAATTAGGATAAATCGAAGCACAATACGCTTGATTCTATGTGAGAAAGCAAAGGATGAGAGGAGGGGAAACGAGCATGGAGCTGAAGGAGCTGTTCAAGAAGCATACGCTGGCCTGCCTGGCGGGAGGATTTGTCATTGGCCTGGCCGTGTGCGGTGTCGGTTCGGCGGCAATGTCGTTCTCCGGATCGCCGGAGTTCTGCGGCACGTGCCATGCGATGAAGCATGAAGCCTGGACTTTCGCAGATTCGACGCACAGCAATCTGGAGTGCGCGGATTGCCATCTGCCCCATGACAACATGGCGATCTATTTCATCGAGAAGGGCCGCACGGGCATGATTGATACCTATCACGAGGTTCTGCGCGACTATCCGGCGCATATCAAGCTGTCGGATAATGCGAAGAAGACCGTTGATGGCAACTGTATTCGCTGCCACAAGAACACGATGAAAAACGTCCATGCAGATATGGGGGTTGATCTGGATACGGGCGCTGACTGCATGAAGTGCCACAGCCGGATTGCCCATGGTTCGAATCACATTGAGAGGGGGATAAAAGTTGAGTAAGTTGCAGAAAATCATCGCCGGCATCGCAGCTGTATGCTTTGTCTTCTTCGGCTTTGTGGTGTTCCGCATCGCAGCCGCGCCGAATGACAACAGCGTCAAGCTGGCCAAGATCCCGGAAGATAAAAAATTAACGACCGATGCTTACAAGGATGCCTACCCGTTGGAGTACGAGTCCTACATGAAGAACAATATGGGCGGCAAGTCGCCGACGGGTTACGGCGGCAGCGATCCGGGGGTCTCCTATCTGGAGATGCAGCCGGAGATGCTCGAGAACTTCAAGGGCTATAAGTTTGCCCTGCAGTACGATGTGGCCCGCGGCCATACCCATGCGGGCGAGGACTTCCTGAACACGAAGCGCCTGCCGGGCCAGAAGGGCTCCTGCATTACCTGCAAAGGCTCTTATATGTATGATGTCTACTTCAAACAGAGCGGCTGGGACTATGCGTCAAAGCCCATCAATGACGTCATCGCGCCGATCAAGGATGATGAGTGGTTTGGCTGCTCGTCCTGCCATGATCCTGAGACCATGGAGTTGCGCGTCTATCAGCAGGGCTTTGTCGATGCGATGGCCCGCCGTGGCGTCGATGTGAACAATGCGCCGCATAACGACAAGCGCGCCTATGTCTGCGCACAGTGCCACAACGAGTATTATTTCAAGGCCGAAGATGGCCGCGTCGATCATCCTTGGGATAACGGCCTCGAGCCGGAGGACGAGTTCCAGTTCTATCAGAGCGGCCAGGCTGGCGCGTTCAAGGGCGACTGGAAACAGCCGGATTCCCAGACGATGATGCTCAAAGCACAGCATCCGGACTTCGAGATCTGGGCTACGAGCGTGCATGCGGAGAACGGCGTCACCTGCGTGGACTGCCATATGCCGTACATGCGCAAGGACGGCCAGAAATACACGTCCCACTGGATGACGAGCCCGCTCAAGACGGTGCAGGAATCCTGCCTGAAGTGCCATGACGAGAGCGCTCAGACGCTGATCAACCGCGTCAAGACGATTCACGACAACAACTACAAGCTGCAGCGTCTGGCTGGCCAGGCGGTATCGGAGGCCCATCTCGCCATCAAGGCCGCGATGGATGCCGGTGTCCCGACGGAACAGCTCGACGGTGCCCGCCTGAAACTGCGTGAAGCTTCCTTCTATTGGGATTGGATTGCCGCAGAGAACGGCAACGGCTTCCATAACCCGGATAAGTGCATGCGCGTCAGCGGCGAAGCCATTGACCTGGCCCACAAAGCCAAGGCAGAGGCCGATGCCCTGCACTAAGCAGTACGACCGGTAAGATTATCGCGACATGAAGAACACCCTATCTTCCACCAGAGGATAGGGTGTTCTTTTTCTGTGCAGGCAAATATCCCGCAGGCGTTGCGGTCAGGCAGGTCTGCGGGATACAATTAGCTTATGAGGCGTATGGCTCAGCGCACGAAGTCACCGCTCTTGCCGCCGCTCTTGCGGTCGAGGTGGATATAGCGGATTTCCATGCGCTTGTCGATGGCCTTGCACATGTCGTAGATGGTGAGGAGAGCTACGGAGACGCCGTGCAGGGCCTCCATCTCGACGCCGGTCTTACCCGTCACCTTGACCGTGGCGATAGCCTTCACGGCGCACTCGTCAGGCAGCATCTCGAAGTCAATGCTGCACTTGGCGATGGGCAGGGGATGGCAGAGGGGAATCGTAGCGCTCGTGGCCTTGATGCCCATGATGCCCGCGATGCGCGCGACGCCGAGCACGTCACCCTTCCTGGCGGTGCCCTGCTCGATGGCATCGTAGACGGCCCGATTGACTGCGATGACGCCGCTGGCCGTAGCGACACGGCAGGTATCCTGCTTGCCGCTCACATCGACCATAATGGCCTGTCCTGCAGCATCGAAATGTGTGAGTCCGGTTTCTGGGTCCATATTTCATGCCTCTTTTCTCACAGATATTGTGATTTTATACAAATAAATTGTTTGAGTAGTTTATTATCGTTATTATTTATTGTATCATATAAAAGTAGATAGAAAAAGCCGCCAGCACACGACTGGCGGCGAACATTCTATCTCAGCATTTGATGCCGGAGCCCTTGCGTGCGTAGAACCACCAGGTGACCACGATCGTGGAGACGATGAAGGCGATGAGCACGTAGAAGGCTGGTGTCACGCTCTGGAAGCTGGAGTAGGACCAGCCGAAGATCTTCGGGATCAGGAAGGCGCCATAGGCCGCGATGGCCGCCGTGAAGCCCGTGACCAGCGAGGACTGGAAGGGATTGTTAAAGATATAGGGAATCATACGGAACGAAGCGCCGTTGACGAAGCCCGTCGTGAGGAACAGCAGCAGGAATGCGGCGAAGAACATCACGAAATTGTGGGCCTGCAGGCCGAGCAGTACGACGATGCTGGCGGCGAGCATGATGAAGAGCGACCACAGCGTAACCTTCGAGCCGCTGTCGAGCTTGTCAGCCAGCCAACCACCGACAGGGCGGACGCCTGCGCCGATGAACGGTCCGAGGAAGGCAGCCATGGAGAACGAGATTTCCGGGAACTCTTTCGAGACGAGCAGGCCGAGCGCGGCGGAGAAGCCGATGAAGGAACCGAAGCCGCAGGTGTAGATCCAGCACATGAGCCAGGTATGCTTGTTGCCAAAGATCGAGACGATGCTCTTCGGGCTCTGTTTTGGCAGCGGCAGGTTATCCATGAATTTCCAGATGAGGCCCAGCGTCAGTACGATGGGGATGGCCCAGAAATAGCAGACGTTCTGCACATAGAGCATGCCATTTGCCGTCTGCACGCCCGGTCCGAAGAAGCTGGAGAGGTTCCAGCCGATGAGCAGCGGCGCCGTGAGGTAGATGAGCGAGACGCCGAGGTTGCCGACGCCGGCGTTGATGCCGAGCGCGAGGCCTTTATGCGCCTTCGGGAAGAAAAAGCCGATGTTGGCCATGGACGCGGAGAAGTTGGCGCCCGCGATGCCGATGAAGCTTACGAGCAGCACGAAGGTGTCATAGGACGTCGACGTGTCCTGCAAGGCGTTGCCGAGGCCGAGGATCGGCAGCAGCAGCAGCGCGGTGGTGATGAGCGTGGACGTCTTGCCACCGAGCAGCCCCGGCAGGTAGGTATAGAAGAGACGGCCCGTCGCGCCGACAAGCCCTGGCAGGGCGGCCAGGGTGAAGATCTGCTCATCGGTGAAGTTGAAGCCGATGGCGTTCAGCTTGGCGGCGATGGTGGCCCAGAGGGTCCAGACCACGAAGGAGAGTACGAGTGCCCACGTGGACGTGTACAGGTTCTCATTCGCGATCTTCTTGCCGAACTTTTCCCAGAAAGCCTGATTTTCCGGCTCCCAATGGGCGAGAATTTCCTTGCGGCTGGGGTTCGGGCCCAGCTGCTGCAGTACATCCGTTTCTGCCATAATTTCGATGCTCCTTTACCAAGATAGAACAATCAACAGTACGATTAAATAAGAACTTATATATCCATTATAGTGAGCTTTACTATTCGGGTAAGTAAGAAATGTTACCAAATATGTAACATATATCACGGTAATGGCCGTTAATTTTACTTATGCTACGATTACCGATGCCTGACTGCGTAACCATGAGGGAGGATATACATGAAATCTGTCGATATGGAATCTTTTGTCCGTCATTTCTACGAAATCCCCGGCCACGTCATCCTGCTGCACAAGGACGAGTACCTGTTCCATGAGGGGGACGAGGCCAAATACTTCTATATAGTACGCTCCGGCCAGATCTTCATCACGAAGTACGCGAGCTCGGGCCGCGTGCTCTCCCTACGCCTCGCGGCGCGCGGCAGCATCATCGGCGAGCTGCCGCTATTCGACGACAATCCCGTCTATATCTTCAACGCCATTGCCCAAAGCACGGCAGAGGTCTATGCCATCGAGTTCCCCGTGCTGCAGGACTATCTCACGAAGAAGCCCCATTTGGCCATCGACCTCCTGCGCATCCTCGGCGCCCACATGCGCAAGCAGCACTCGAAGTTCCGCGACCTCATCCTCTACGGTAAGCGCGGCGCGTTCTACTCGACGCTCATCCGCCTCGCGAACAGCTACGGCAAGCCGGAAGACGGCGGCGTGCTTATATCCGTGCCCCTCACGAACCAGGAACTCGCGAACTACTCCGGCACGGCTCGCGAAAGCCTGAACCGTATGCTCAGCGAGCTGCGCAAAGACGGCGTACTCGAATATCGCGGCCATCTGCTGCTCATCAAGGATCTCGACTACCTGAAGCAGGCTATCCAATGCGAGAACTGCGGCAAGGAAATCTGCAATATTGAGTAACGAACAATCCAGTTATTAATGAACATATTATCTAGTAATTACCTTGACAGATACACGCAGCGCGTTTATGATGAAATTGATTGCGAGGTGGCAGTTGGTGACAGGTGCCGAATTGAAAAGACTTTTGCGCAAACATAAATGTAAATTTTTACGGCATGGCGGCAGACATGACCAATGGGTTAATCCTGCGAATGGCAAGGTATTCATGGTGCCGCGCCATGATGCACAGGAAATGAAGAATGGTACCGTCGAGGCAATTTTGAAGGAAGCGGATATCAAATAAGGTGTCAGGGTAATGTTGATGTGTGTCGGAAGGAGGATTCCATCATGTCGAGGTATGTATTTCCCGCAGTATTTACGCCTGAGGATGGTGGTTATGTTGTCACTTTCCCAGATTGGGGAGGTGCTACACAGGGGGAAGATATTGCCGATGCCTTGGATATGGCGGCAGATTTCCTAGGATTGTCATGTTGGAGTGCTGAGCAAAATCATGAGCCTATTAAGGCACCTACGCCATTGGCCGATATACCTGTGCCGAAGGATGGGTTTGTCAATCTGGTCACAGCAGATACAGAGGCGTATCAAAAGATTATCGACCGTGAGAATAATCCGATCAAATACGCTCGTGAACAAGCCGGGCTGAATATCAAGGCATTGGCCGATCTCCTTGGAGCACCGTATCGTACTGTGCAGGATTGGAATGCCGGACGCCGCATGCCGCCAAAGTGGATGCAGGCGCTTATCGTGGAGAAGATCGAGGCAGCGTCCTGAATGCAGCAGAAATGATGAAATAACGATAAAAATAGATGAGATAAATGTCACAAAAACAGGAGCAGTCGGCTTCATGGTTGAAGTCAGCTTAGCTCCTGTTTTGTTCTTTTATGATACATTTTTTGCTTTACAGCCTACCTGATGGGCAGGAAAAATGATTCTTTCTTGTAGAAGTGAGGTTTATCACATAATCTAGTGAGAAAGCAGGATAGAATAATAGGTAATTAGGGGGGATGATAACGTGAGCAATATTTTTAAAAAGTTCAAGCACCTGATCCCGGTCGAGGGTTCGGCTACGGGCCATCAGGGGATGTACGAGGGCGGCCGCGAGTGGGAGAAGACCTACCGCGACCGCTGGTCTTTCGACAAGTGCGTGCACTCGACCCACGGGGTCAACTGCACGGGTTCCTGCTGCTGGAACATCTACGTCAAGAATGGTCTCGTAGCCTGGGAGAACCAGGAGCACAATTACCCCGAGACGAGCCCGGATATGCCGGATTTCGAGCCGCGTGGCTGCCCGCGCGGTGCGTCCTTCTCGTGGTACCTCTACAGCCCGCATCGCGTGAAATATCCGTACGTGCGCGGCGAGCTCATGCAGCTGTGGCGTGCGGCGCGCAAGGCGCACAAGACGGCGCTCGATGCGTGGCGCAGCATCGCCGATGACCCGGCAAAGACGAAACAGTATAAGGAAGCCCGCGGCAAGGGCGGCTTCGTGCGCGCGACCTGGGATGAGGTGTCGGAGCTCATCGCTTCTTCCCTCATTCACACGGCGCTGAAGTACGGCCCGGATCGCAACTTCGGTTTCGCAGTTATCCCTGCCAAAGGCATGCTGTCCTATGCGGCGGGTGCACGTTTCATGCAGCTGATGGGCGGCGCGGCGCTGTCCTTCTACGATTGGTATGCCGACCTGCCGCCGGCGAGCCCGCAGGTCTGGGGCGACCAGACGGATGTGCCGGAGTCCTCAGACTGGTTCAACGCGGACTATATCATCACCTGGGGCTCCAATGTGCCGCTGACGCGTACGCCGGATGCGCACTTCCTCACCGAGGCGCGCTATAAGGGCACGAAGGTCGTCTCCATCGCACCGGATTATGCGGAGTCCACGACCGTGGCCGATACCTGGATCTCGCTGAAGGTCGGCAGCGATGCGGCGTTCGCGATGGCCATGGGCCACGTGATCCTGAACGAGTACTACTGGGGGGAGCCCGCGAAGTTCTTCACGGACTACGCACGCCGCTACACGGATTTCCCGTTCCTCGTGCAGCTTACGCAGCGCGAGGATGGCAGCTATGAGCCGGGCCGGTTCCTCGACGGCAAGGATATGGGGCGTGATGACCATCATCCGGAGTTCAAATACTATGTCATCGATGAGCGCACGGGCAAGCTCGTGGTGCCGAATGGCACGATGGGCGATCGCTGGGATCGCGAGAAGAAGTGGAACCTGCGCGAGGAGGACAGCGATACGGGCGAGGCGATCACGCCGCAGCTCTCCGTGCTCGGCGACATGCACGAGGTCGTGGAGCTCGCGTTGCCGTACTTTGGCAACGAGCGTGAGAACCGCGTGCTGAAACGCGCCGTGCCGGCCAAGCGCATCAAGAAGGCGGACGGCGCGCAGGTGCTCGTGACGACGGTCTACGACCTGACGCTCGCGAACTATGCCATCGACCGCGGTATCGGCGGTGAGTGCGCGCACTCCTACGAGGAGGATGTACCCTACACGCCGAAATGGCAGGAGAAATACACGGGCGTGCCAGCAGAGACCTGCATCCATACGGCGCGCGAGTTTGCGGATAATTCGCTGAAGACCCACGGCAAGACCATGGTCATCATGGGCGGCGGCATCAACCACTGGTTCCACGCGGATATCGTCTACCGCACCATCCTGAACCTGTTGCTGTTCACGGCCAGCGAGGGTCGCAACGGTGGTGGCTGGGCGCACTATGTCGGCCAGGAGAAGCTGCGTCCGGCTGAGGGCTGGGCGCGCGTCATGACGGCGACGGACTGGCAGGCGCCGCCTCGCCTGCAGAACAGCACGAGCTTCTATTATTTCGCCACGGATCAGTGGCGCAGCGACGAAGTCGATCTCGCCGACCTCGTCTCGCCGCTGGAGGCAAAGCCGCGTTACCGCAATGCGGCGGACTACAACGTGCTCGCCGCACGCCTCGGCTGGCTGCCCTCGTACCCGACGTTCAAGAAGGGCGGCAAACAGCTCTTTGAGGAGGCCGGGAAGGCGGGCAAGGACTACACGCAGTATATCGTAGACTCGCTGAAGGACAAGAGCCTCGAGTTCTCCGTGCAGGATCCGGATGCGCCGGAGAACTTCCCGCGCAACCTCTTTGTCTGGACTGCGAACCTGCTCGGTTCCTCGGCCAAGGGCAACGACTTCTTCATGAAGTATCTGCTGGGCACGCCGGAGAATACGGTGTTTGCCGAGGAGGAGACGGAGCACAAGCCGGAGGAAATCCACTGGCATACGCAGGAAGATATCGCGAAGCCGGGCGGTGCGGCCGAGGGCAAGCTCGATCTGCTCATCGACATTGATTTCCGCATGGTGGGCACGGCGCTCTACTCCGATATCGTACTGCCGACGGCGACGTGGTACGAGAAGGATGACCTGTCCTCCACGGATATGCATCCCTTTGTGCATCCGTTCCAGGCGGCGGTCGACCCGCTGTGGGAGTCCCGCACGGACTGGGATATCTACCGTACGCTCGCGAAGGCGGTCTCCGACGTCGCGAAAGAAGCCGATGTCAAGCCGTTCCACGATGTCGTGGCCGTGCCGGTGCAGCATGACAGCGCCGGGGAGCTGGCGCAGCCCGAGGGCCTGATTCGCGACTGGAGCAAGGGCGAGTGTGAGCCGGTGCCGGGCAAGACCATGCCGAAGCTCGTGCCGGTCGTGCGCGACTACCAGCACCTCTACGAGAAGTGGATCGCGCTCGGGCCGAATGTCTCGAAGAAGATGGGCTCGCTGAACTTTACCTGGGACAGCAGCGCGGAGTACGAGGAAATCAAGCGCCGCAACGGCGTCATTGAGAACAAGGACTACGTCTCCTATGGCTGTCCGTCCATCTACACGGCGAAGCAGGCCGCAGATGCCGTGCTCGGCCTCTCGACGACGACGAACGGCAAGGTAGCCGTGAAGGCATGGGAGGCCTTGGAGAAAAAGACGGGCGTCGACAACCTCGCGCGTCTTGCCAAGGACCGCGAGAGCGAGCGCTTCACGATTCAGGAACTGGCCGTGCAGCCGAAGGAGACGATTACCTCGCCGACGTTCACGGGCAGCAACCAGAACCGCCGCTACACGCCGTTCACCACGAACATCGAGGAGAAGGTGCCGTTCCGCACCGTTACGGGGCGCCAGTCCTTCTATCTCGACCATGAGATGATGCGCGAGTACGGCGAGGCCATGGCGACGTTCAAGCCCATTCTCGACTACCGTCCCATCAAGAACCTTTTGGGCGGCACGAAGGAAATCACGCTGAAGTACCTCACGCCGCATAACAAGTGGAGCACGCACTCCATGTATTTCGACAGCCAGCAGATGCTCACGCTGTTCCGCGGTGGACAGACGGTCTGGATGAATGAGAAGGATGCAGCGGAGATTGGCGTGCGTGACAATGACTGGGTGGAGCTCTACAACCATAACGGTGTCGTGACCTCGCGCGTCGCGGTATCGCCGCGCCTGCCGCAGGGGGTGCTCTTCATGCATCATGCGCAGGATCGTCATATCAACGTGCCGGGCAACTCCATCACGCATACGCGCAGCGGCTCGCACAACACGCCAACGCGCATTCACATGAAACCAACGCACATGATCGGCGGCTATGGCCAGCTGAGCTACGGGTTCAACTATTATGGGCCGACGGGCAACCAGCGTGATATGTATGTGGTCTGCCGTAAGCTGAAGGAGGTAGATTGGCTTGAAGATTAAAGCACAGATTTCCATGGTCATGAACCTTGACAAGTGCATTGGCTGCCATACGTGCTCCATCACCTGCAAGAATGTCTGGACCAACCGCGAAGGTGCCGAGTACATGTACTTCAACAACGTGGAGACGAAGCCCGGCATCGGCTATCCGAAGAACTGGGAAGACCAGAAGAAATGGCGCGGCGGCTGGGTGCTGAAAAACGGCCAGCTCGAGCTCGCGGGCGGTTCCCGCACGAAGCGCCTCGCCGAGCTGTTCTACCATCCACAGCAGCCGGAAATGGACGATTACTATGAGCCATGGACCTATGACTACAAGACGCTCATCGATTCACGACGCAAGAACCATCAGCCTGTGGCGCGGCCGCGCTCTCTCGTGACGGAGAAGCGCATGGACATCAAATGGGGCCCGAACTGGGAGGATGACCTCGCCAACGGCGAGACGGCCCGTCAGGACGTGAACCTCAGGCACATGGGACAGGAGATCACGATGGAGTTCCATGACCTGTTCATGAAATATCTGCCGCGCGTCTGCAACCATTGCCTGAATCCGGCCTGCGTGGCCGCCTGCCCGTCGGGGGCCATCTACAAGCGCGATGAGGACGGCGTGGTGCTCGTTTCGCAGGATGCCTGCCGTGGCTGGCGTCACTGCATCCCGGCCTGCCCGTACAAGAAGGTCTACTTCAACTGGAAGACGAACAAGGCCGAGAAATGCGTGTTCTGTTTTCCGCGCCTCGAGAACGGCCTGCCGACGGTCTGCGCCGATACCTGTGTCGGCCGCCTGCGCTACATGGGCGTCCTGCTCTATGACATGGATCAGGTCAAGGCCGCAGCATCGACGCCGGAGAAAGGCGAGATCTACCACAGCGTGCTGAACATTATCCAGGATCCAAACGATCCGGCGGTCATCGCGGCTGCGCGTGAGGAGGGCATTCCCGAGAACTGGATCCAGGCTGCGCAGAATTCGCCGGTCTACAAGATGGTCAAGGAGTGGCAGATCGCCCTGCCGCTGCATGCGGAGTTCCGCACGCTGCCGATGGTCTGGTACGTACCGCCCCTGTCGCCGATTACGCGACGCGTCGAGGCGAATGTCTACCTGCCGGACGTTGATGAAATGCGTATTCCCATCGCCTATCTCGCAGAGCTGCTGGGCGCGGGCAACACGAGCGTGATCACGGTCACGCTGCAGCGCCTGCTCGATATGCGCGCGGTCATGCGTGCGAAGGAGACGGGCGACAAGCTGCCGGGGCATCTGGAGTATCCGGTGGAGACCTACGAGAAGATGTACCGTCTGCTGGGCATCGCCAAGTACAAGGAACGTTTCAATATCCCGGCGGGTATCCAGCAGGAGACGCACGAGAAGATGCGTGAATTGCAGGGTGGCGGCAGCTACACCTGCCCAGGGGGGTGCTGAGACATGGCAGAAGACGTAAAGGATAACGCAGACTATACGAAAGCATTGGCCATCACGGCTTTTCTGCTCGCCTATCCCGACGAGGCATGGTGGCAGGATTTCCCTGAGTGGCGCAAGGCCGTGCAGGAGGTCAGGATGCCGCAGGCGCGCGAGCTCCTGGGCGAGTTCTGCGACTACGTAGCCGACCTGGGCCGCGAGGAATACGAGGCCGCGTATGTGCGCGACTTCGATTTCTCGCAGAACACGAATCTCTACCTCACGAATCATGACCGCACGGACTTTGGCAAGCAGTCTGAGGAAATGCAGCGCTACAAGGTGCTGTTCCTGCAGAATGGCTTCGATGTCGACAAAGAGCTGCCGGACTATCTGCCCGCGCTACTTGAACTGGCGGCGGCCATCCCCGCAGGCAAGGCGCGTGAGGTGCTGGCGACCGCGAAGCCCAAGATGGAACTTTTGCGCAGCCGCCTCGTCGAGGCGAAGATGGCACAGACGTTCCTTGTCGATGTCGCGTTGATGGAAGCAGCAGGATTGGAGGCGGCAACCGCATGAATACGTTTCTTTACGGCGTCTTGCCGTACATCGCCCTGACGATCCTCGTCGGTGGCACGATTTTCCGCTATGCGCGCGATGAGCGCAACTGGACGACGAAGTCCAGCGAGTTCCTCGATAAGTCCAGCCTGAAGATCGCAGGGCCTGTCTTCCATATCGGTCTCGTCATGGCCCTGGGCGGTCACATGATTGGCGTGCTCGTGCCGAAGTTCGTGACCGAAATGGCGGGCGTCGGTGAGCATACCTACCACATGATCGCACTCTCAGGCGGCATTCCGGCGGCGATTCTCTTCGTGGGCGGCTTCCTGCTTCTGATGAAGCGCCGCTTCGCGGGTTCGCCGCGCATGAAGGCGAACACGAGCGGCATGGACCGGCTGCTCTACGTCATCCTCGGCCTTACGTTGATTTCGGGCACGCTCGGCACTGTGCTGAACATCCCGGGCGGCTTTGACTACCGCGAGAGCATCTCGCCATGGTTCCGCTCCGTGCTCATGCTGCAGCCGGATGTGAGCCTCATGGAGAACATCCCGACGATATTCCGCATCCACATGCTCAGCTGGATGATGCTCGCCATCATCTTCCCCTGCACGCGTCTCGTGCACTGCCTGAGCCTGCCGTTTGAGTACCTGTTCCGCAACAATATCATCTATCGCAAGAAATAAAGGGCAGCCGTCCTGCAATATGGCAGGACACACGAAGGCCTCGCGTATGAGCAGTACGCGAGGCCTTTGTGCTGTGTATTATATTTTAGGAGAGCTGGTCGGCTGCTCCGTATCGACCAACGGAGCAGCAGCGATCGGTTCGGAATGCGTCCACACATTCCTTTTCGAAAGCCAAGTATAATATAGCATAAATGCAAATGATTATCAATAGCAATTTTAAATTTTTTTTATTTTTTCGGGTATGCTAAAATAATAGAAAAGCAAGGAGGTCTGGGTATGGAAATTCGGGAGATATCGTTACTGATCATCGCGGGCGGGCAGAGCTTGCGCATGGGCGAGGACAAGCGCTGGCTGGAGATCGACGGCTGCGGCATGCTGGAGCGGCTCTGCATCAAGGCGTCCCGCCAGCCCTTCGCCGCGCGTTTCCTTTGCGTGGAACAGGCGACACCGGAGCTCACGCAGCTCGCGCATCAGTATGGGCTGCAGCTGCTCACGGATCCGGTCAGGGCACAGGGACCGCTGCCTGCGCTGGCACAGGGGCTGGTGAATATTCCCACGGATTATGCATTGGCCGTGGCCGGCGATATGCCCTTCCTGACTTTGCCACAGCTGCAGCCGGTGCTGGATGCGGTGGCGGAACATCCGGACTGGCAGGCGATCCTGTCGCAAAGCGATGGGCGCTGGCAGCCGCTGGCGTCGCTCTATCACAGGAGCTTTGCCCCTGTCTGCGAATGGGCGCTCGCCCAAGGCGATAGGCGTATCCGCAGTGCAATCAATGCGGTGCCGCATGGCACTGTGGATATGCCGGTCTCCGTGCCCTTCTTCAATGTGAATACGCCCGCAGATTTCCGCCTCGCTTGCGGCCGCATGGCGAATCTCCTGCGTGAGGTGCCACTGGTAACGATCTCGGCGCCGAAGTCGAATACGGGCAAGACAACCTTTATCGAGCGGCTGTTGCCCAGACTGGAGGCGGCGGGGCTGCGCGTGGGCGTCGTGAAGGGCGACTGCCATGGCTATGATATCGATGAAGAGGGCAAGGACAGCTGGCGCTTCCGCGAGGCGGGCGCACAGGCCGTGGCCGTAGTCTCACCCACGGGCTATTTCGTGCAGCAGCGCACGGCGAAGCGGGCCAATCTCGTCTCGGTCGCGATGCAGCTGCAGGACGTCGATCTCGTGCTCATCGAGAGCCGGGCACATGGCACGAACCCGCAGATCAGCCTCTGGCGTGGCATGGCGGAGCCACTCATCACCGAGGACACGGCGGCCATCTTTGCGAAGCCAAAGCCGGATGGATTGGACGGGAAGCAGATACTGCTCGCCGATCTTGATGACATCGAGCGGGCTGCCAGAGTTGTGCTTTTCCTCGCGGGGCATTGAGGTGGGAGAATATTTTCGCTGTCTATAGCTTGGGCGTGGAAGAAAGAGATATAGCGATAGCATCAGCTATCGCGTGCCGTCCCCCGTTGGGGAAGGTGCCCTGAAGGGGCAGAAGGGGTCTTTAGGCAGGAAAAGTAAGATGCTATGGCGAAATATAGCTGTAGTGAAAATTGATTTAGGAGGCGCTACTTATGAAGGCTTATGTGGAACATGTTGGTGTAACCGTTAAGGATATCGAGTGGGACGTGAAGTTTTTCCGCGATGTGCTGGGCATGGAAATCACGCGCACGCGTGAGGACGATGAGGGCAACTGGCAGATGGTCTGGATGAAGGGCGGCCTGCAGCTCATCGCAGCCCCCGAGGATTGGCAGAAGGGGCAGGCACATCACCTTGGCCTTGTCGTGGAGGACTTCGAGCAGGCACGCAAGCGCATGCTGGCTGCCCCCGGCGTGGAGCAGGTGCCGGGCAAGCCGGAGAAGTGGCTGCGCCTGCCCGACGGCCTCACCATTGAGCTGTTCCAAGAAGTCTCCGGCGCCATCGAGCAGCTCTATCACATTTCCGTAAAATAATCGCATAAGTGGACAAAAGTATGTTATAATGAAATGGTCGCGCCCTTGCTTGGCAATCCGACAAGGAAGGGAGGTACCAAAGATGATATCCAATCTCGTCTCTACTTTTGTCGTAGGAGTTTTATCCAGCTTAATGGCTGCATGGCTCTACGATCGGATTCCACATCATCGCGACAAGTAAAACCTATCGAAAGCCCGCCCCACCACTATGCGGGTTAAGATGCAGAAAAGACCTGAGTATCGCCACCACACGGTATCTCAGGTCTTTTCTGTTTGTGCCAAAGAATGACATTCAATAGCACGTCTCACTTTTGTAACTATATTATAGCGCTCTTTTGCGCTTTGGGCAAGTTTTTGTGCGCTTTCTTGTAGTCTTCTATGGCCTGCTTTTTTGCTTTTTCCTTTTGCTTCATCAGATCATCATAGTCCTTTTTGGACACGTCTTTGAGGTATTCTTCGGGGATCTGCCCGACGGCTTTGGGCTCGCGGGCGTAGAGGGCCTGATAGTTCTTGAGCGCCTGGGCGTGGTCGCCGAGTTCGTCGTAAATCTGGGCCTGCATGAGCGGGATGTAGGCGTTGTCAGCCTCGACTTTGGCGGCTGCCTGCAGGTCGGTGAGGGCTTTTTCTGGTTCGCCGGCCATGCGGTAGATGTCGGCACGGTTGAGGAAGTTATAGATGTCTTTGGGATTTTTGGCGACGCCGGCATCGGCATCCTGCAGGGCGCCTTTATAATCGCCCGCTACCGCCTTGGCCCGGCCGCGGATGACGAGGCTGGAGGCTTCGTCGTCCTGCGTGGCGGAGGCGAAGACGCGCTGCATCTGGAACAGGGCCTGCTGAGACATGCCGTAGTCACTGTAGGTGTCGGCATTCTCGCGCCATTTCTTCGTCGTCCGGTTGTCGGCTTGCAGGCTTTCCTGACGGGCGGCGGCCAGTTTCGCCGCCCGTTCCTGTTCGGCGGCACGGAGTTTTTCGCGTGCGCCGGAGGCTGCTTCACCCGCATAGGCCTGGGTCACGAGCTGCTGCAGGCGGGCGGTCGCATGGTTGCGTGCCGTGAACTCGTGCAGCAGCGCATAGACGCGGTTGTCATCGAGGAATTTATCGCCCCGGAACTGCCAGTCTGCGGCACGGTCGTAGTCGTGGAAGGCCTTGGCGAGGCCACCGGCGATGTAGTAGGCGTTCTCCGTGGTGTTATCGTAGGCCTCTGTCGTCCAGTCGGCGCTGAGGAAGAGCTGGCCGTCAATGTAGATATCCTTGCGGCCCTTCACTGTGACGTGTCCTGCGCTGTAGTCGGTCATGAGCGCAGCCAGCTTCTGCTCGCGCAGGGACGTGTCGGGATGGTCGTTGAAGTTTTCCTGATTTTTATTTTTGACATCGATGCTCTGGACTTCCAGCGGATTTTCGGTTTCATAGGTGAAATAATAGTCCATGCGCGCCATGGCGGCCGCGCCGCCACCGGGGTTGAAGCCCGCGCTGGTCATGAGATAGAAGCCACCCTTGTCCGCCTCGTACTCCGTGGGCAGGGTGACGTTCTTCGCGATGGAGTAATCGGCGAGTGCCGCGAGCTTGTTCCAGTCCATGAGCCCCGCGTCCATGTTGAGGAAGCTCAGGCCGTAGTATTGTGCGGCGGCCCTGGCATAGTTATGCGCGCTGTGCTGTTCGAGGCCATGGGTGAGCTCATGGCCCAGTACGGCGGCGATTTCGTCGGGATCGCAGTTCAGCCCGCGCACGAGCGCGCGGTTGATGGAGACATAGTTTGTGGGATAGCAGGCTGCGTTGAAATCCTTGCTGTCGTTGACGCTCCAGATGAAGGGCAGGTTATTGTCCTTGAGCGCGTAGTCGGCCTGCCCGACCAGCTGCTGCATGACGCCGTTTACGACGTCGATGTCGTGCCGGTTCGGATCGCGGCCGTTCTCCTTGAGATCCTGCTGGCGACTCTGAATCTGGGCGTGTACGTTGTTGCCCATGGCGAGCACGGAGGAGAGGCTCGATTGGTAGATGCCGAATATCCCCAGCGCCTGCGCGGCGGCCCCCCAGACATCGACGGCCTCGGCGCGCGGCAGGGGCAGCAGGAAAGTAAAGGCGGTCAGGCCCGCGAGCAGGCCGGCCGCAATTTTTTTATGCAGTGACAAGATAATCCCTCCTGACGGGACATGACGACATCCCAGCCGCCACAAAACTATATCCATGCTACCATTTCTCTCTGAAAGCTGTCTTAATATCCAATTATCCTGTGACAGGAAAAGGGAAAAGCCTGCCTGAGGTCGAAATATACTCTAACACAAAAAGGGGGGGAATTTCATATGATTAGTCTCAGGGAAAAGGTGGATATCTGGCAGGGAATGCCACAGGAGACGCCGGAGCAGCAGCTTTGGGCGGACAATTATTACGATCAGGAGCTTATTCCCATGGCGCAGCGGGCTTTCTGCGAGCGCCATGCGAGCATGGAGGTGCCGGACTACTATGGCCTGTTCGTGCTCATGGGGCCGGCCTGGGAGCGCTCTGCCTTCGTGGTGCGGCTGCTGGAGCCGCAGAATATCCATATCATCTGCCTCAAGGAATACATGGGACAGTGCCGCGCGCTGCTGCGCAATCTGGGCTGGGAGGAGGAGCGCTGCCTTTGCACGACGGTGAGCCGTGGCGATGCGGCAGGCGTCTACCGCATCATGAAGAAGCAGCACGATATCTGGGAGAGTGTCGGTCAGTCGGCCATCGACTACAGCGGCGGTGGCAAGGAAATGCTGCTGGCCGCCGCACAGTTCGCGGGGCGGCTGGATATCGACGGCTACCTCGTGCAGACGCGCTACCTCGAGGAGCAGCGCCGCCATATGCCCGGTAGCGAGAAACTCGTGCGCTTCCCCACCGTGCAGTCCGTCTTCCCTGATCTGGACTAGGGAAACGCAGCTCAATTAATCAGCATTTCCCTAAAAAATCAGGCGGGCGTCGGCCCGTCCTGCCGGATAGGTATATCTTTGTGCGATTCGTGCCGTCACTTCATGGTGTGGGCGTAGTTGTCGAGCAGCGTCTGGATGTTGGCGGCGGCAGCGGGGGAGAGCTTCTCCGCGAGCGCCCTGGCCTGATGGAAGTCCGCCTCAGCCTCGCTGAGCTTCCCCTGGGCCTGCCGGTCGATGCCGCGGTAGGCGTAGCTGGTTGCGAGCATGTAGGCATCACCCTGCAGCTCATCGGCGGCATCCTCGGGCGGCTGGGCGGTCAGCTCTGTGATGAGGCGGTCGAGCAGCTGGGCGGATTTCACGTATTCGCCCTGGATCATTTGCAGGCCGCCGTAGTCGAAGAGGAACTGCGTATAGATATGGCGGCGTACGTGCGCGACCTCTACCTTATCGCGCAGTGCATCGGCGGCGTTGAAGGCCTGCAGCGCGTCGGCGTAGTTGGCATTGAGGAAAAGGCCGTTGCCCTTGAGCGCGAGCAGGATAAACTGGATCGAGGACTTGCCCTCTTCCGTGTACTCCGAGGCGTTCGGCAGTGCCGCGATGCCATCATCACAGTAGCGCAGGGCGTCGGCGGTCTGGTTCTGCTCCAGGCAGAGGCTGGCGAGGGCGGCGCAGGAGGCGGCGTTCTGATGGTAGAGCGCGAGGGACTGTTTGAGCAGCTGCATGGCGGCCGCGGGCGTCTCCGCCGCATAGGATTCCTGCAGCAGCTGGTAGGACTGGTAGATGATGCGGTTCTGCGCCAGCGCTGAGGTGTACTTCTCCTTGTCCTGCGGCGTATTCGCGAGGCGCAGCAGGGCTTGCAGGGAGTCGGCCTGCTGCTGCAGGTGCTGGTAGAATCTTCTACCAGCGTGAGCTGCTGCGCGCGAACAGCGCATTGCTGACGAAGGTCGGATTCCAGACGAACCTCGGCACGCCGGGCGGCGATCAGGCTGCCACGGCGGGCTATGATGATCGCTTCGTCGCCTGGCAGGCGGACGCAGACTATCAGTACCGCACGAAGGGCGACTGGATCGTGCGTGCCCGCCTGAGCGGCCAGTATTCACCGCAGCAGCTTCTGCCCGTGATGCAGCTGGGTGCGGGCGGCCGCACGACGGTGCGCGGCTTCGTGGAGCGCGCTATCGCCTCCGATAAAGGTATCCTCGGCAATCTCGAACTCTATACCCCGCAGTTCGCACCGGGCTCGCGGTTCCTGCTCTTCCTTGATGGTGCATCCATGCAGGATAATTACAGCGGCAGCAAGCACCAAAACATTTCCTCCTGGGGCGTCGGCTATCGCTACGGCAATCCGAAGAACCTGCGCGTAGCACTGGATTATGCGGATATCATCAAGGATATGGAGAACGCCGCTGACCAGCAGCACAAACGCTGGAATGCAACGGTCAGTGCGGAATTCTGAGGAAGGAGTGCGAGATATCATGAAATGGTTCACGAAACAAAAACGTCATTATGCGGCGCTGTCCACGCTGGTTGCACTGGCTCTGGCCAGTAGTACGGCCTTCGCGATGCCGACGGGCGGTACAGTGACATCGGGCTCACTCGACGGCTATACGGGCGGCGACCTGACGAGCGGCGCGTCGCTGATACCGACGAAGGACAGCATCATTAACTGGGATTCCTTTAGAAGCGAATTGGACTTCTACGGCGGCACGATCGAGGTTGCGGATGACGTGACGTTTACGGAGTATGGCTCCTCGCCGAGTATTAGCCTGATAGCGATGCAGAGCATTACGGAGCCGACGGATAATAGCGGGGGCACGGAGTATTTTGCTGCGACACCGGCGAATACGATCTCGTTCTCCGGCAAAGTGGATGGCCTACATACGACGGATGAAGGCAGCTTTAACCTGATTGGCGGCAAGATCACGGTGCAGAACGCCGATATCGAGCTTTGGCAAAAAGGCGTGACACAGACGGAGGGCGTCAGTGAGCACAAGAACGGCAGCGAGGCCGATATCGTAGCGCTGACATCTGCGACGGGCTCCGGGGATGATGGCGTCGTTACCTCATAGCCTGGCAATGATGTCGTTATCAAGGATTCCACGGTCAAGTCCGACGACATCTGGATCCAGGGCAGCACGGTTGCAAAGGACAATGCGGTTATCTCGGCGACAGGCGATCTGAATATCAATGCGACGGGTGACGGCGGGACGATCACAGCAACCATCGTCAATGGCCTCCAGGAAGTGCAGGAGACTACCTCGATGGATGGGCAGGGGCTCATTTCGGATCAGGATCAGGCCGATACGCAGGTGACGATTGATAACGCAGGCGCGGCAGGTGTCTCCGGCGTTGAGGCGGCACTGAGCCAGGGCGAGGCACAGTTCGACAGCTTCATTCAGACGAACGTGGACAGCGGCTACAGCTCCGCAAGCAGCGCCCTGACGTCTGGCGGCGAGGTTTCTCTCGGTGATCTCGCTGGGCAGGTCGACCAGAATGCTGGCATGGATGAGGGCGCGAAGCTCGCTCAGGCCTTTGGTATGATCAAGGCCGTCGATGATAACACGAACCTTGACGAGGAGCAGAAGAAACGTCTGAAGAAGACCGTGGCAAACAACTTCAAGTCTCTCTCCCAGAGTGCGAAGACCTATCTCCTCAACCTAGCCCAGTCCGTATCCCAGCGAGTTCACTAAAATATTCATAGACAGATACATAAATAGCAACAGCACGCAGCGTCAAATGGCTGCGTGCTGTTTTGTATTATTTATGGGCATCTATGCGATGATATGGTACAATAGGCAGTAAAGCAAGAACTGCTATAAGGCACCATGGCGGTGGCGTAAAGGGGATGTTGATATGCTTCAGATCTACTATGGCTCAATGGAGCATGTGGTAATGAAGCCATCGGTTTATTTCAAGAATACCTATCGGCCGGAATGGCTGCTGGAGCCGTTGTCCAAAGCAATGATTAAAGCCGTAGATAAATCTGAGGTCATCGGCCCGGCCTTGATTCAGTCACCAGTATTGGGGCCCATTCCGCCGGAACGTTTGTCCGGTGGTGTGAAGACTTTGATTTTGATATGGCACGTCCTGGATAAGGTATTCAATGCCTCGAACTGTGGCGATAACTGTGCACCGTGGCTGCTGCGGATGGGCAGGGAACGTGACATTACCATAAATCTGCGGCATTTGCTGGACTTTGGTGCAGAACCGTTTGACCTGAAGATACTCAATACAGGAACTGTTGTACACAGTATGCGGGAACTCGTGCCCATTGCAGGAGATTTTGTCTAAGAAGGTGTGGAGATGCACGGCGAACATACGATTAAGGTAGAGAATAATTTCGTCCGCTATGACTTTACCATCAGGCGCAACATCACGGTGGTGCGGGGCGACAGTGCCACGGGTAAAACGCAGCTGATCAATATGCTGCTCGAGTACGGCGATGGCAGCGGCGACAGCGGCGTGAGTCTTGTCTGCGACAAGCCCTGCTATGTGCTTACCGATGATCGGAATTGGCAATTGATTTTGGAGCATACGCAGGATACCATCATTTTTATTGATGAAGAGCACGACTTCATCACGACAGAAGCTTTTGCTTCAGCAGTAAAAAACAGCGACAACTATTATGTTTTGGTCACGCGTAACCGCCTGCCTATGCTGCCGTATAGCGTGGAAGAAATCTATGGCATTCACGTGTCAGGCAAATACAAGTCGCTGCGTCAAACCTATAACGAGTTTTATCGTATCTACGGGCAAACAACTCCAGATGTACAGATTCGTCCGCAGCGACTGATTACCGAGGATAGTAATTCAGGCTATGATTTTTTTCATGCTGTTGCGCAGCCAATGCAGATCCCCTGTTCTGCGGCAGGAGGCAGCTCGCAGATTTTCACGGCTTTGAAAAATCTGCCGGATGATGCATGCACCCTGATTGTCGCCGATGGCGCCGCTTTCGGCCCAGAAATGGAGCGCGTAGATAAGGAACTGCGTTTGCACCCGCAGACTTATTTATATTTGCCGGAGTCTTTCGAATGGCTGATTTTACAATCTGGCTTGTTTAATGCCAAAGATTTACGCACAATTCTGGCACATCCGGCAGACTATGTAGAAAGTGCGGAATTTTTCAGCTGGGAAAGATTCTTTACCGCAAAACTTATCGATATTACACGAGGAACGTATTTGCAGTATCAGAAAAAACAGTTGAATCGGGCATATCTGACAGAACGTGCAGTAAACAAAATAAAAGCCGTGATGGAGCATATTCAAATAGGGTAATAGAGGAACGCTTAAAACGAATGAGGTAGTCCATGTCGGAACAATATGATGCTGATTTACGGAAGAAATTGAGCAGCCGCATGCGCCTGCTGACAGCATGGTTGCAGGAACATATTACTTTCGGGCCAGCAGGGCGACGGTGAGCAGGATGCAGGCACTGCCCGCGATGTCGAGCAAGGTGAGGGGCTGGCCAAGCAGGAGGATGGAGAGAATGATGGCCGTGACGGGCTCGACGGAGGCGAGGACGCCGGCTTCGCCAGGCTGGATGTATTTCGTGCTGCCGAGGTAGAGCCAGAAGGCGATGACGGTGCCGAAAAGCACGAGATAGGCAAAGGCCAGCGTAGAGGTCGTCGTCCAGACACCGCTCACGAGGCCGGGCCGCGTGAGGGCAGCCAGGGCGAGGCCACCGAGCAGCATGCCCCAGCCGACGATGAGGGCGGCGCGCCACTCGCTGATGAGGCGGCGCGGGGCCATGGTGTATATGGCACCGGATATGGCGGAGATGATGCCCCAGACGAGGGCGATGAGCGGGATGGACAGCGAACCGATATCGCCGTGCGTCACGAGCAGGAACGTGCCGAACAGGGCGAGCGCGACGCAGCCGACTTCCATCCACGTCGGCAGGCGGCGGTAGCGCAGCGTCGTATAGACGACGATAAAGGCGGGCATGAGGTACTGCAGCACCGTGGCCGCCGCCGCGTTGCCATAGCGGATACAGGCGAAGTAGGAGTAGGAGACGAGCATCATGCCCGCGAGGGCAAACCAGCAAAGTGTCAGGGCGTTGCGGCGGCTTTGCCATACGGCGAAGATGGCGCCCCTGTGCTGCAGGGCATCGAGCAGCAGCAGCACGATACCGCCGAGGATGAGGCGTGCGCTCACAAGCCACTCCGTCGCGAAGGCTGCATCCTGCAGCAGATACTGCCCGGCCACACCAGATCCGCCCCAGCAGACGCCGCCGGCGACGGCGGATAGGATACCTCGTGTTCTCTGACGCATAAGCATTTCCTTTCAGCATAAACATAGATAAAGACTTATTGATTTATTATACATCAAAATCATTTTTCGATGTGCGGGTATACCTTGTTATTTGTAGGCACTAGCATGGCATTATGGTAAAATGGATGATAAAGGAATAATTGTTACGAAGTGATGCAGCTACGTAAAAGGCAGGCAGTATATTGCAGGGGGAATTTATATGAAAAAGTTTGATAGGCGATTGGAAAGCATTCGACCGGACTTGAATAATTTTATCGGTATGCTGAAAGACATATATGGAACAGCACTTAAGCGTGTGATATTGTTCGGTTCATATGCTAGAGGCGATGAACATGAAGGTTCGGACATTGACATTTTGTTGCTGCTGGATATGACGGAGGAGGAGATTCGTGCGAAACGCTCTCGGCTTAGTGAGGCGAGGTTTGAACTGGATAAAACGGAGCCCTTGCTCGATATTCAGCCGGTGACAGTTCCGTTGTCAAGATTTTTACATTGGAAGGACATTCACCCGTTTTATCGGAATGTTGTGAAGGAGGGAGTATCTCTATATGAAGCAGCCTGATGTAGGACGCTATAACTTTTGCAGAAAACTTCTATCATGCAATTAAAGACTATTGTGCAGAATCTCTGAAGGCAAAATGATGAAGAGAATCGTATTTTGGGGGAGAGAGATTCATGATGGAACGATATGATGCTGAATTGCGGAAGAAATTGAGCAGCCGTGCGCGTTTGCTGGAGATTTACCGGGCAGCGTTGCAACATGAAAGCTGGCACTATGAATATGTTTTGCATCCACCTGTGGCCTTGAAACAGGTGGCACAGGCCGGCACGGCGGCCATCGTGCAGGTGAAGGAATGGGTGGCCTTTTGGCGGGAGCTGGCGCAGGACTGGGAGGTGGAGACCAGCGACAAACGCGTCGCTGGCCTGGGCGTGCAGCACGCATTTCCCGTACGCGTCACCATTCCCTCGGCGGAGGCGGCACTGACGTATCTGGGAGAGAGGCGGCATTTCGAGACGTTTGCGGCGCGCGTGCGCCCTTTGCTGGTGACATTCCCCTGCCTGGAGTCCGTCTGCCTGCAGCCGAAAGTACGGGAGCTTATGTTGCAGGAGGCAGGGCTGGCGGCGGCACTCGGCGAGGTGGCGGCATATCTCACATCGGGTTATCGTACGGACTGCTATCTGCGTGAGCTTGACATCCCGCATGTGGACACGAAATTCATCGAGCGGCATCAAGATCCGGTGGCGCGGGTATTCGCGGCGTTGCACCCGGAAAGTGGCGTGAGCGATTTCAGGACGCTCTGCACGCAGCTGCAGTGGCGCATTCGCCCCGAGGAACCGCATATCTATTTGCGCTCGCTTGACCCTGCGCTGACGTTCGCAGGCATGCAGAGCTGCATGGCGACGCCCATGCAGCTCGCAGCCCTGCATCTGCCGGTAGAGCGCGTCTTCGTGACCGAGAATAAAGTCAACGGCACGGTCTTTCCCACAGTGAAAGACGCGCTCGTGCTCTACGGCGCGGGCAACAGTATCACAGGAAACAGTAGCACAGGCAGCCGTATCACGGGCAGTATGGATGACGTAACGTGGCTGCATACGCTAAAAGAGCTCTATTATTGGGGCGACCTCGACCGCGATGGCTTCACGATGCTCGCGCGCTTTCGCCGCCAGTTTCCGCAGGCGCAGTCCCTGCTCATGGACGAGGCCACGGCAACTGCCTGTCAGGACTTCGCTGTTCCCGACGATGGCACGGCCATTGCTGAGCCGCCAGCTGAGCTCACCGCTGCCGAGCGCGCCGGCTGGATCTATCTGCAGGGCCAGCCGCCAGCGCACCGGCGTATCGAGCAGGAAAAGGTACCTATGCATTTGCTGACGGCGTGGCTGCAACAGCATGATTTACATGTGTAAAGGGGAGCATGCGTCATGAAGAAGCGGCATATTTTTCTTATTATCGTGTTCTTTGTGGGGATAATTTTTGTGTCCGCCCCAGCGCAGGCCTGCACGCTTTTTGGCGCGCAGGGCTCGCAGTATGTGGCGGGCGGCGGGACGCTCCTGGTGAAGAACCGCGACTGGCATCCGCAGGAGCAGCGCGTGCTGCTGCGCACGGATCGGGGGCGCTACCGCTTTTATGGTTTGTATGGCGGGCCAAAGGGCAAAAGGCGGCTGTGCGGCGGCGTCAATGAGCGGGGGCTTGCCGTGGTGTCGGCGGCTGCGAGCAGCATCCCGCGCGCCAAACGCCTGGCTTTGCCGCATCAGGGGCGCATGTCGCAGCTGCTCGCGAACTGCGCGAGCGTAGACGAGGCACTGCGGGCCTGTCAGGGGATGACGGGGCTGCGCTTTCTCATGCTTGCAGATGCCACGGAACTGGTCGTCATGGAGGTCGGCCGCGACGGCCAGCAGCGCGTCAAGCGCGTGCAGCAGGGAACGCTCGCGCATACGAACCATTATCTGGAGCCGGATTTCGTTTCGCTCAATGAAAATTACTGGCCGTCCAGCCATCAGCGCTATGACCGCATCACGGCGCTCCTGGCAGAGGGCAGCAAACCTTTTTCGTTGGAAGACATGATACGGTTCAGCCAGGATCAGACGGCAGGCCCGGATAACAGCCTGTGGCGCACGGGCAGCAAGGTCAAAGGCACGCAGACCCTCGCTACGCTGGCTTTCCACCTGCGCGCAGGGCAGGCACCGGAGATTTACATCAAATACCGCCGCGAGCCGGACGAGCAGGGGGATGAGCGCGTGGAACGGCTGCATTTTTGACAGAGCCTTGTATCCCCGTTATATGGGGTAACAGGAGCGTGTCTTATCGCAACGGCAGGTGCGTCTTGCCGAAGCTGGCAGGCACGCTCCTGTATGGGCATAAGAAAACGCCCCACTGAAGCGGAGCGTTTATACGCTGCTATATTCAGCTGCGGGAATCAGGCCTGCGGCTGATTTTTTTTGTAGAGCTGGTAGCCGATGGCCAGCACGATGAGCCAGATGGGCAGGAAGATGACGGCCAGCTGCATGTCGGGAATCTGTGCCATGAAGAAGATGACGCCCGCGAGGAAGGCGAGGCAGAGGTAGTTCGCGACCGGATAGAGCAGGGCCTTGAACCTGGTGTCCTTGTGCTGGGCGGCGCAAAGAGCGCGGAACTTCAGATGCGTGATGCAGATGACGACCCAGCTGATAACGGCCGCACAAGTAGCGATGGTCATGAGGTACATGAAGACGTGGCCTTCGAGGAAGTAGTTCAGCGCCACGACCACGAGCGTGCAGCCCGAGGATACGAGGATGCCGATGACGGGCACGCCGCGCGCGGAGAGGCGCGTGAAGATCTGCGGCGCTTCGCCCTTCTTTGCGAGGCCGTAGAGCATGCGGCTGTTGCTGTAGATGGCGGAGTTGTAGACGGAGATAGCCGCCGTGAGCACGACGAAGTTCAGGATGTGGGCGGCGGCGGGGATGCCGACGTTCTCGAAGATCTGTACGAAGGGGCTGGCTTCCATGCCGACTTTGTTCCACGGCCAGAGTGCCATGAGCACGATCATCGTGCCGACGTAGAAGATGAGGATGCGCCAGATGACCTGGTTGATGGCGCGTGGAATCGTGCGGTCGGGGTTCTCTGCCTCGCCCGCCGTGATGCCGATGAGCTCGATGCCGCCGAAGGAGAACATGACGACGGCCGTGGCGAGCCCCATGCCCCACCAGCCATTCGGCAGAAAGCCGCCATTGGCCCAGAGGTTGCTGAAGTTCTCCGGGAAGGGCTGCGGCGCAATGCCGAGCAGGTAGAGGCCGAGCACGATCATGAGCACGATGGCCGTGATCTTGATGAGGGCCATCCAGAACTCGAACTCGCCGTAGGCACGCACGTTGATAAGGTTGACGGCTGTGATGACGACGAGGCAGACGAGTGCCGAGAGCCATTGCGGTACGTCGGGCAGCCAGTAGTGGACGTAGATGCCGACGGCCGTGAGCTCAGCCATGGAGACGAGCACGTAGTTGAACCAGTAGTTCCAGCCCGAGACGAAGCCCGCGAAGCGGCCCCAGTATTTCGTGGCGTAGTGGCTGAAGGAGCCGGACACCGGTTCGTCGACGGCCATTTCGCCGAGCATGCGCATGATGAAGAAAATCACGATGCCGCCCAGCAGGTAGGAAAGGATCACGGCAGGCCCCGCGAGGGCAATGGTGGAAGCCGAGCCGTAGAACAGGCCCGTGCCGATGGCGCCGCCGAGCGCAATCATCTGCAAGTGCCGGTTCTTCAGCCCGCGCTTCATTTTTACAGGTTCACTCATAGGAATACATCTCTCATTTCATTTAGTATAGGAGTACAAACATGTTTTATATTATAGCATCACTGTGGACAAATTTACAACCTGTATACAAAAATTGCGATAAATTTGTTAAAAGTGTCATTCGGGTAGGATGGTATGATTCGTAACGCTTCATTACGCAGATATAACAAAAAAACTTCCGATTCCTCGGAAGCTTGTGCTTACAAATGGAGCTGATTATAGGATTCGAACCTACGACCTGCTCATTACGAATGAGCTGCTCTACCAACTGAGCTAAATCAGCATCTTTTATTTTCTGTCTGTCGCTCTCGCAACTGACAGATATTATTATAGCGAAGCAGGTACATCCTGTCAACACTTTTTTTGCAAAAAGTTTAATTCTTTTTTGCGGGCATATTCTGCGGCTGGGGCAGTGTGAAGGAGGCGAGGGCGGCGATGATCGCGATGATCCAGAGCGACTGCAGCGCCGTGGGCAGGCCCCAGATATCGGCGGCGCGGCCGACCAGCGGGGAGAACAGGCCACCGGCGGTGACGGCAAGACCCAGCGTGACGCCTGAGGCGAACGCGATGTTCTTGCCGAGGTAGGTCTGACCGAGCACGACGATGGAGCTATAGGGCGCGAAGAGCGTGATGGCCACCGGCACGAGGGACAGCATGGAGAGCACGTAGTTCGTGCTGTTCGTGAGCAGGAACATCGCAGGAACCATCAGTGTGAAGGCAATGCGGATGACGCGCACGAAGCCGAGCCGGTCCGAGATGATGCCGCCAAAGTAGGTGATGAAAGCGCCCATGGTGAAGAGTACGGTCAGCGCGAAGCTGCCCTGCTCCGGCGAGGTGTGCAGCACGTTGATCCAGTACAGCGGTATAAAGGCGTTGCAGATTGAGAAGCCGACGGAGCGGCCGAGGATGACAAAGGTCAGCTTGCCAAAGGCAACCCAATCGTTCGTCAGCACGCGATCCGGGTGGGCCTTGGCCTCGGCAATCTGCTCGTGGCGAATGTCAGCCTGGATGCCCGGCAGCTGACGGTACAGCACGAGGGCAAGCAGACAGTTGAAGATGCCGAAGAACACGAGACCGTGTACGTCGAAGATGTAGGCGCAGAAACCGGCGAACATCGGCCCAATGGCAAAACCGGCGTTGCCGCCGACGGAGAAGGTGCCGAGGGCCTTGCCTTTCTGGTCACCGGCTAGGCCGTTGACCATGCGCGCGGCCTCCGGGTGGTAGAGGGCTGAGCCGAGGCCGCTGAACATCGAGCAGAGGAAAATCACCCAGAAATTCGTGGTAAATGGCATGATGGCGATGCTGAGACCGCTGATCACGGGGCCGATCGGCGCGAGCCAGGGCTTGGAGACTTTATCGGCGTAATAGCCGAGGATGGGCTGGCAGATGGAGGCCAGCAGGATATTGCCGAAAATCAGCGTGCCCGCATCCTGATAGCTGAGGTTGCAGACTGAGATAAAATATGGCAGCAGCGCCGGGATGGCACTCTGTGCCCAATCCGTGGCGAAATGACCACCGGCAAAAAGATAGATGCGTGGGTCAAAACGTTGCATGATAAGACTTCCCTTCTTATATTTCCGTTGCGTTTGAGACGGTGCCTTCTATGATAGCCCTTTTGAGACTCATTGTCAAAACAGGCTTCGTGGCTTTTCCATGGTTTTCTTTCTTTAATGAAGTGGGATGTACGGCGGAGAAAAAGAAAAAATGTTGCCTATATATAATTTTGTATACTTTTACTATATGCTTGACAAGGTGTAAATCGGTGTCTATTATATAAAGTAAGAAGAGACGTTCCTGCAGGACATCTTTTGGATATTATCTATATGTAAATTTTAGACGACAAAGGCGTCGCCAGGGAATCCCGCCAAGGATTTCCCGGCGGCGCTTTTTCTGTTCTTGAAAGGATGATTCATCATGTTGATACATACGCATCATCCGGCACGTATCGCGGCCATAGCGGCGACCTTGCTCACCGCTATGCCGACGGCCTTTGCGGCAGACGTTGCTGCACCGGGCCGCTACAGCGCCGTCGATACGATCTGGGTGCTCCTCGGTGCCGCACTCGTCTTCTTTATGCAACCGGGCTTCGCGATGGTTGAGACCGGCCTCACGCGAGCGAAGAACGCCGGCAACATCGTCATGAAGAACCTCATGGATCTGTGCATTGGCACGGTCGCATTCTGGATTATCGGCTTCAGTCTGATGTTTGGCACGGATATCGGCGGCATCATCGGCGCACCGGACTTCTTCATCCAGCACTGGGACGTCCCCTCGGAGGCCGGTTATCCGGCCCTTGCCTACGTGATTTTCCAGACCGTGTTCTGTGCGACCAGCGCCACGATTGTTTCCGGTGCTATGGCCGAGCGCACGAAGTTCTCGACCTACTGCATCTATTCGCTGCTTATCAGCCTCATCATTTACCCCGTCAGCGGCCACTGGGCCTGGGGCGGCGGCTGGCTCAGTGAAATGGGCTTCCATGATTTTGCCGGTTCCACGGTCGTTCACATGGTCGGCGGTATCTGCGCTTTCGTCGGTGCCTATATCCTCGGTGCCCGTGTGGGCAAGTACAACAAGGATGGTTCTGTCAACGCCATCCCGGGTCACAGCCTGACGCTCGCGGCCCTCGGCGTGTTCATCCTCTGGTTTGGCTGGTTCGGCTTCAACGGCTGCTCCACCGTCTCCATGACGGGCGATGAGACGCTGGTCTCTGCCGGCTCCATTTTCGTCACGACTAACCTGGCAGCAGCGACGGCCGCCACGGCTACGATGCTTCTCACCTGGGTGCGTTATGGCCATCCGGATGTGTCCATGACCCTGAACGGCGCCCTTGCTGGCCTCGTCGCCATTACGGCAGGTTGCGATGCGGTCTCGCCGGCCGGTGCTTTCGCCATCGGCCTCATCGCCGGTATCGTCGTGGTCTTTGCCGTCGAGTTTATCGACCAGAAGCTGAAAGTCGATGATCCGGTCGGTGCCGTTTCCGTCCACGGTGTCTGCGGTGCCCTCGGCACCATCCTCACCGGTGTCTTTGCCGTGAAGGATGGCCTGCTCTATACGGGCAATCCATCCATGCTGATCACGCAGATTGTCGGTGTCCTCGCCATTGGCGTTTATGTCGCCGTCGTCATCACGGTGGTATTCAAGGCCATCAATGCGACTATTGGACTCCGTGTTTCGCGTGAGGAGGAGATCGCCGGCCTCGACTTCGAGGAGCACGGCCTGGGCTCTGCTTATGCGGACTTCATGCCGGTACCCGAGGTGCCGGGCTCCACGTCCGCACCAGCTCCGGTCAATGGCAGCGAGCCAGCTGCGGCGCCAATCAGCGTCACGACCGTACCGACGGTCGGTGGCAAGCCAATCACCTGCGTCTCCATTGTCACGGCACGCGATCGTTTCGAGAACCTGAAACAGGCGCTCGAGAATATCGGGATTACGGGCATGACGGTGACGCCGGTCTCCGGCTTCGGCATCCAGAAGGGCCACGCGGAGACCTATCGCGGCGCGAAGGTCGCCTCGAAGCTCATCCCGAAGATTCAGGTCAAGGTCGTCGTCTCGGCTATTCCGCCGGAACGTGTGGTGGCCGTTGCGAAGAGCGTTCTGCACACCGGCCATTACGGCGATGGCAAGATCTTCATCACGCCGGTCACGAACGTCGTCAAGATCCGCACCGGCGAGGAGGGCTTCGAAGCCCTGCAGGACAAGCCGGAAGAGGCCTGATGCTGGTTTCCCCCTATTCTATTCCTCCCTTATACTAGTATCTCATTGTGAACTGCCCGCTTCCCCGCGGGCAGTTTTCGCGTCTGTAGCATGTCAGAAATGTCATTGACAAATATTCTCACTTGATATAGAATAAGCTACCAGCCTGATAAAGGAAGTCCTCATAATATATAGAAGGGAAGGGATGGCGTGAAACGTGCAAAATTCATCGTGACGGGCATGACCTGCTCGGCCTGCTCGGCGCGCGTGCAGAAAGCCGTGAGCAAGCTCGATGGCACGGAAGATGTGAACGTGAATCTGCTCACGAACAGCATGCAGCTGCAATACGATGAGACGAAGACGAATCCGCAGGCCATCATCGCGGCCGTCATGGAGGCGGGCTACGGCGCGTCGATGCCCGGTGCTGCCAGCAGTGCTGCGCCAGCCGCAGAGGCGGATGGCCGCAGCGCCGTGCAGCGGGATATCGCGGAGATGAAGCACCGCCTCAGCTGGTCCATCGTCTTCCTTATCCCGACGATGTTCATCGCGATGCACCATATGTTCCATGTGTATCTCGGCATCAATTATCCGCAGTGGTTCCTGGACATCTTCCACGGGCCGGAGAATGCGATTGCCTTTGCGTTCTCGCAGTTCCTGCTCGTGCTGCCCATCATGTACCTGAACCGGAAATATTATGTCAATGGCTTCCGCAACCTCTTCGCGGGTGCGCCGAATATGGACAGCCTCGTGGGCATGGGTTCCATGGCCTCGGCGCTCTTCGGTGCTTTCGCCATCTTCCGCATGGGCTGGGGGCTCGGCCACGGCGATATGGCGCTGGTGGCCGAATACAGTTCGAACCTCTATTTCGAGTCGGCGGGCATGATCGTCACGTTGATTACCGTGGGCAAGTATCTCGAGGCCCGCGCCAAGGGCGAGACGAGCAAGGCGCTGGAGGCGCTCATGCACCTTGCGCCGCAGCAGGCCACGGTCGTTCGCGGCGGGCAGGAGCAGGTCATCGCGGCAAAAGACCTCGTGGTGGGTGACGAAATCATCGTGAAGCCTGGCGAGCGGCTGGCCGCCGACGGCATCGTGCTCACGGGCACGTCCAGCGTCGACGAGTCAGCCATCACGGGTGAGTCCATCCCCGTGGCGAAGCAAAAGGGCGACAAAGTCACTTCAGCCACCATAAACAAGCAGGGCACGCTGCATTTCCGTGCCGAACGCGTGGGCGCGGATACGACCATCAGTCAGATCATCCGCCTCGTCGATGAGGCCAGCGCCTCCAAGGCACCGATTGCGCGCCTCGCGGATAAGATTGCGGGCATCTTTGTGCCAGCGGTCATCACCATCGCCGTCGTCGTGGGCGGCATCTGGCTGGCCATGGGCGCGACGACGGAGTTTGCGTTCTCGATTGCCATTTCTATCCTCGTGATTTCTTGTCCCTGTGCCCTCGGACTCGCCACGCCGGTGGCCATCATGGTCGGTACGGGCAAGGGCGCGCAGAACGGTATCCTCATCAAGTCGGGCACGGCGCTGGAGACGGCGGGCAAAATCGACACCGTGGTCATGGACAAGACGGGCACCATCACGGAGGGACGCCCGCAGATAACCAATATTCAGGCCATCGGCGTGACGGCACCGCAGCTGCTTGCCATCGCAGCCGGCTTGGAGCAGCACAGCGAGCATCCGCTGGCTGAGGCGGTCATGACCTATGCCAGGGAACAAAGCGTCCAACCGCTTGCCATGCAGGATTTTTGCGCGGTCTTTGGCCGCGGCGTCCGGGCGGAGGCTGATGGCCACCGCTACTACGGCGGCAACGCCGCTTTCCTGCAGGCGCAGGGTATCGATGTGGCACCGTTCCAGCGCCAGCTGGATGCGCTGGCCGATACGGGTGCGACGCCGCTGCTCTTTGCCAGGGATGAGCAGTTCATCGGCATCATCGGCGCGGCTGACCGTGAGAAGGAGACGAGCAGGGAGGCCATTGCGCAGTTCCGGCAGCTCGGCCTGCAGGTCGTGATGCTCACGGGCGATAACGCGCGCACGGCGGAGGCTGTGCGCGGCCGTCTCGGCATCCCGCAGGTCATCGCGGGCGTCCTGCCCGCCGACAAGGCCCGGCATATCAAGGCGCTGCAGGCGGAGGGACACAAGGTCGCGATGATCGGCGACGGCATCAACGACGCGCCGGCCCTCGTGCAGGCCGACCTCGGCCTCGCCATCGGTGCGGGGACGGACGTCGCCATCGAGAGCGCCGACGCGGTGCTCGTGAAGAGTGACCTGCGCGATGCCGTCGATGCGATCCGTCTGTCCCGCGCCGTGATGCGCAACATCAAAGAGAACCTCTTCTGGGCATTCTTCTACAATGTTATCTGCATCCCGCTCGCGGCGGGCATCCTCTATCCGGGCTTTGGCATCAAGCTCTCGCCGATGATCGGTGCGGCGGCCATGAGCCTTTCCAGCGTCACCGTGGTGCTCAACGCATTGCGGCTGAACTTTTTCCAGACGGCACGACGCATGGCGGATGCCGATACAACCAATACTGTGCCTGACGCGGCAGCCGCACAGGCAGAAATCAAGGAGGCAAATACTATGGAAAAGACCCTGAAAATCGAAGGCATGATGTGTGCCCATTGCCAGAAGCACGTGCACGACGCCCTGAGCAAGATGGACGGTGTCACGGATGTCACGGTCGACCTCGAGGGCGGCAAGGCAGACGTCAAGGCCACGCGCGACATCCCCCAGAGCGAGTTCGCCGACGTCATCAAGGACGCTGGCTACGAGCTCGTCGATTAAAGCATAAATTTACAAAACCATAGTAATAGCGCCACCTCGCGACGGATTCGCAAGGTGGCGCTATTTTGCTTTATGCGTTGCCTTTTTGCAGAGCCAGGCCAATCAGGCGGTCGGCCTGGTCAATCATAAAGAGTGGGATGTTCAGCAGGCCAGCGTCAAGGTGCAGGTTCTATACATCATCAATATCGCAAAAGCTAATCTGGGAAGGTATTATTTTTCCATTAGGAATGGTATAATGTTTATTGCCACGACCTTCACCAAGCCAATCCGGCGAGGGGGGAGGTTCCAAGCATGAGCTTTTATGATTTCTTCCGCGAGCTGCTAATCAGCGTTATTGGGGGTATCCTCAGTGCGTTGATACTGCAGATGCTGGGGCGGTAGGCGGAGCCGCCGTTGTGGCACCAGCTGGGTGTGGTCTCACCAGCCACACAACAATAGACCCCCGCGGTAACCAGCCGTGGGGGTCTATTTCGATTCCAATATGAACTCAAATGATTCTTCCTATGTGTATTATAGCTCATGCCACAGGTGATAGCAAGAAGATTTTTTCTTCACAGTGATATTAAGTTGTGCCGGCAAAAAAACTGATGCTATAATAAAGAGCAAATGAGTGATAACGGAGGTAGGGGCATGAAACGCCGGGAGAAGATTTATGCGTATATCCGGCAGCAGTCGGAGGGGTATACGCGGGCACAGCTGCAGGGGCAGGTGGGCATGGATGCCCAGGAGATCGCGCAGGCGCTCGATGTGCTGCGCAACAATGTCTCGAAGGACTTGAACGAGTTGCAGCGCGAGGGTGTCATTGTGAAATTCAGCGGGCGGCCCGTGCGCTATTTCGATAAGGAGAAGCTCAGCTGCATGCTCGGCAAGCCACTGCCGCAGGGGCCGTGCCAGTACGAGAGCATTGAGGCCTGCATCAAGGCGGTCGTGGGTGAGCGGCAGCGCAATCCGTTCGACCGGCTCGTGGGCGCGCACCGCAGCCTGCAAAAGCAGGTGGAGCAGGCCAAGGCGGCCATTCTTTATCCGCCGGACGGCCTGCACACGCTGATCGTCGGCCAGACGGGCGTCGGCAAGACGCTCTTCGCGCACCTCATGTACGAGTATGGCAAGGTCATGCACCGCTTCGCGGAGGATGCGCCTTTCGTGACCTTCAACTGCGCGGATTACTATAATAATCCGCAGCTCTTGATTTCGCACGTGTTCGGTCATATCAAAGGCGCATTCACGGGCGCGGACCAGGCGCGCGCCGGCCTCGTGGAGGAGGCGGATGGCGGCGTGCTGTTCCTCGATGAGATTCATCGCCTGCCACCGGAAGGGCAGGAGATGATATTCTACTTCATGGATACGGGCACGTTCAACCGCCTCGGCGAGACGACGCGCACGCGCCATGCGAAGGTGCTGATCATCGGCGCGACGACGGAGGACCCGGACTCGGCGCTCACGCGCACCTTCGTGCGCCGTATCCCGAACATCATCAAGATCAAGCCTTTAAGCGAGCGCACGCTCTCGGAGAAGCTCGACATCATCCGTCTGCTCTTCAAGGAGGAAGCCCAGCGCGTGCAGAAGCCCATCCGCGTGGGCGGCGAGTCGGTCAAAGCGCTCATCGGCAGCATTGGCAACGGCAACGTGGGCCAGCTCAAGAGCAACATCAAGCTGCTCTGTGCCCAGGCTTTCCTGAACAGCATCGACAATCCGCACTACATTGAGGTGGACTTCCGTATGCTGCCCGCACAGATTCGCGACGGCCTGCTGACGCTCTCGGCAAACCGGCAGGCGCTCACGGAGCTCACGCAGTACCTCTCGGATGCGCTCATCGTCTCGCCCCAGGGCGAGCGGCCGCAGGCCGAGGAGGAAAAAGAGGATCAGGAATCGCTGAATCTCTATCAGGTTGTCTCGGACAAGGTGGCGCTGCTGCAGAGCGAGGGCATCGAGAGCGACCTCATCAAGCAGGTCGTGGCCGCCGACGTCAATGTCTACGTGAAGGATCTTTATAATAAGAAGCATTCCGTCAACATGACGACGCGCGAGCGCCTGCTGAAAATCGTCGACCCGGCGCTCGTGGACTTCGCGGAGCAGGTCTCGCTCTTCGTGCAGAAGAAGCTGAACAGTGGCTACCGCGACTACTTCCTCTACGCCTTCAGCCTGCATCTCTCCGCCTTCCTCAAGCGCGTGAAGGCTCACGAGGCCATCCCGCCCTATACGGGCAGCGAGGGGGCCGTGGCGCAGACGGCGAAGTACCTGCAGGTAGCGGGCGAGGTGGCGCAGCTCATCGAGCGGCACTACGGCATCCAGGTGCCCCATGCGGAGATCGAGTACATCGCGCTGCTCCTGGAGACGGCTGAGGATGATGAGCTGAATGAGAAAGTCATCATTGTCGTGGCTACCCACGGCCGCAACACGGCCACCTCGATGGTGGAGGTGGCGCAGAAGCTCTTCAATGCCAGCGACAGCAACCTGCTCGCGCTCGACATGCCGCTGGAGGTCAAGCCGCAGGCCATCCTCGACAAGCTGGTGGCCATGCTGCAGACGATGAACTGCCGCCCCGGCGTGCTCATGCTTGCCGATATGGGCTCGCTATGCAACTTCGGCGCCATCATCGCCGAGAAGCTGCATATCCAGGTGCGTACGCTCGACATGGTTTCGACACCACTCATTCTGGAGGCCATGCGCAAGGCGGATATCGCGGGCATGGACCTCGACAGCATCTACGAGTCACTGCGCGGCTTTAAGGGCTATGAGGCCGTGGATGCCGCGCCGGCACAGCAGCAGGCACAGCCCGAGGCCATCGTCACGATCTGTACGACGGGCAAGGGTGCGGCCCTGAAGCTCAAGAGCATGGTCGACGAAATTCTCGCGCATACGCAGCACGCCGTGGAGGTCGTGCCCGTGGGCATTGCGCATCTGGAAGAACGGCTGGAGGAACTTGCGGGGCACTATCGTCTGCTCGCGGCCATCGGCATGAAGCGGCCGCAGCGCAGCATGCCCTTTATTTCACTGGAGCAGCTGCTGGACGGCACGGGCGAGCAGCGCCTGCTGGCCATCCTCGATGCGACGTCCGTACCGGTACCCGCTCAGCCGCTGGCGGAGCAGGACGATGACAAGCGCGATATCGTGGTGAAGAAGCTCTGCGAGGACTCGCTGAACCAGTTCCTCACCTACCTGAATCCGGCTAAAGTGCTGCCGTCGCTGCTGCACTTCGATCAGCAGCTGGAGCAGATCTTAGGGCTAAACCTCTCCAATCCACTGCGCGTACGCCTCATCGTGCACTGCGGCTGCGCGATGGAGCGTATCGTCACTCGCTCGCCCCTCGTTTATCAGGGCGATAAGGATAAGCTGGACCCGCGCAAGGTCCGGGCACTGCGCCAGGCGGTAAAGGTCTTCGAGCAATCGCTAAAGCTGCATTTCGACGAGGACGAACTTTGCTACATGGCCAACATGATTTGATTTTTTACGATTTGATACACTAAAAATAATTGATACACTAAAAGACACAACGGCGTATTCGCTGTTAGTGTCTTTTTTTGGGCAAAAAAATGATAATACAGTCTAATACTGTATCAAATGGGACGGGTTAGTGTATCAAAAATGAGGCAAGAGTATTGTTGTTCTTGCAAATAAGAAGGAAACGATGCGTGAAGTGGCGGGAAATGACGTCTTTTGGCGCATATAAAAATAATACACAAAGTTGGCACGCGACTTGCATTATAAAGGGGCGTAAAGCAAAACATGGGCAATACACTAGTAAGGGTTTAGTAAGAAGAATAGGAGGATGCAAGATGTTTGGTATTATCGTAGGTACGCATGGCCGTTTCGCCGAGGAGCTGCTGAAGTCCTGTGAGATGATCTGCGGCGAGCAGAAGAACGTCCGTGCGGTCACGCTCGTGCCGGGTGAGGGGCCGGACGATGTCGTGGAGAAGTACGAGGCCGCGATCAAGGAGCTCGATTGCGCTGACGGCGTACTGTTCCTGAACGATCTGTTCGGCGGCAGCCCGTACAACGCAGCCTGCCGTCTCGTGATCAGCAATCCGCAGTACGGCATTGTGACGGGCGTGAACCTGCCGATGCTTATCGAGATGTGCAGCGCACAGCTGATGCAGACGGAGCCGACGGACATTCAGACGCTCATGCAGAAGGCTGTCGAGGCGGGCAAGAACGGCACGCAGACGTTCCACGCCAGTCAGATCGCCGACGATGACGAGGACGATCTGTAAGATTTGCGGCGGCAGCTTTGGGGAAGGCTGAGCGCCAGCGGGGATTTTTTTGGGGAAATTTTTCATCTATATATTCATCTATACAATAGGAGGAATTTGTTATGAATATCGTATTGGCACGCATTGATGACCGCCTGATTCATGGCCAGGTGGCTACGGTCTGGTCGAAGTCTACGAACTGCCAGCGCATCATCGTTTGCGATGATGACGTAGCAAAGGACAAGATTCGCGCTACGCTTCTCAAGCAGGTTGCACCAGCTGGCATCAAGAGCCATGTCGTCGATCTCGACAAGGCCATCCGCGTCTACAACAACCCGAAGTACGAGAACGAGCGCTGCCTGTTGCTCTTCACGAACCCGACGAGCGTGCTCTATCTCGTCGAGCATGGCGTGGACATCAAGAGCGTCAACATCGGCGGCATGAGCTTCCATGAGGGCAAACGCCAGATCACTAGCGCTGTCTCCGTCGATGACAAGGACGTGGAGTCCTTCAAGAAACTGAACGAGAAGGGCATTGAGCTCGAGATCCGTAAGGTGGATACGGATAAAAAGGTCAATCTGATGGATGTGCTGAATAAGGCATAACTGTCTGATGATAAAAGGGGAGCCGCTCCATCCCCTGTGAGCGGCTTTTCTCATGGGGATAACAACTGTTTGGAGGGAAAACATAATGGAATTGAGTACAATTCAAATCCTGCTGATCTTCATCTTTGGCACGATTGCCGGCATGGGCTCCTGCCTCGATGAGATGCAGACGCATCGTCCGCTGATTGCCTGCACGGTTACGGGCCTGATCCTCGGCGATGTGACAACCGGTATTATCATTGGTGGTACACTCGAAATGATCGCTCTGGGCTGGATGAACATCGGCGCGGCTATCGCGCCAGATGCGGCTCTGGCCTCCGTTATCTCGACGATTCTGGTCGTGGCAGGCCATCAGGATGTGGCCTCCGGTATCGCAATCGCCATGCCTCTGGCCGCTGCCGGTCAGGTATTGGCCATTATCTGCAAGACGGTCTCCGTCGTGTTCGCTCATCGCGCTGACTCCTATGCGGAGGAGGGCAACCTGCGCGGCATCGATCTTTGCCATTATGGCGCCCTGATTCTTCAGGGCCTGCGCGTCGGCATCCCGGCCCTGCTCGTCGCTATGACGATCGGCACGGGCGCGGTACAGGATATGCTGAACGCCATCCCGCCGGTCATCACGGGCGGCCTGCAGGTCGCCGGCGGCTTCATCGTCGTCGTAGGTTATGCGATGGTCATCAACATGATGGGCGCGAAATACCTCATGCCGTTCTTCTTCCTCGGCTTTGTCGTCGCTGCTTTCACGACGTTCAACCTCGTGGCACTCGGCGTCATCGGCCTGGTTCTCGCTATCGTCTATATCCAGCTGAATCCGAAATACACGGCTGTTGCCGCAGCACCGGCTGCTGCTGGCGGCTCCGATGCGGATGATGATCTGGACGATGAGCTGGATTGATTAAACGGTAGAGGAGGACAAAAACATGGAAAAGAAACTTACGTCCAATGATTTTTTCTGGGCTTTCATTCGTTCGAACTTCCTGCAGGCTTCCTGGAACATGGAGCGCATGCAGAACCTCGGTTTCTGCTTCGGCATGGTGCCGATCCTGAGGCGCCTCTATGAGGGCGAGGAGCTCAAGGCCGCGCTGAAGCGCCACCTCGAGTTCTACAACACGCAGCCGTTCGTGACGGCGCCGATCGTGGGCATCACGGCTGCTATGGAGGAGAAACGCGCCAACGGTGCGGAGATCCCCGACGGCACGATCAACGGTATCAAGGTCGGCATGATGGGCCCGCTGGCTGGCGTCGGCGACCCGATCTTCTGGGGCACGCTGCGTCCGATCACGGCTGCTCTCGGCGCTTCCTTCGCCATTACGGGCAGCATCATCGGCCCGATCCTGTTCTTCCTGCTGTTCAATGCCGTGCGCCTCTGGGTGCGCTGGTATGGCATCAAGTACGGCTATGAGAAAGGCACGGATATCGTGCAGGATATCGCCGGCAACAAGCTGCAGAAACTGACGGAGGGTGCCTCCATCCTCGGCTTGTTCGTCATGGGTGCCCTGGTCAATAAATGGACCTCGGTCAATATCCCGGTCGTCGTATCGGAAATCACGAATGCCAAGGGTGAGCACGTCGTTACGACGGTGCAGGGCATCCTCGATCAGCTGATGCCGGGCCTTGTGCCGCTGCTCATGACCTTCGCCTGCATGGCACTCCTGAAACGCAAGGTCAACGCCATCTGGATCATCTTCGGCCTCTTCGCCGTCGGCATCGTCGGCTTTGGCCTGGGCATCCTCAACGTAAAATAAGGCCATGCGGCCTCTGGCTGCATGACTGCACAGGAAAAGGGGCTCTATGGCTCCTTTTTTTGTGTCTTTGTTACAAGGCCGCAGGCAGCTCTTTACTTTTGCGGCCGGATTCCTTAAAATATAGGGTGGGTTTAGGTAATAAGCAATCTCTATGTAGAAATGGGAGAGATGATAGATGATAAAGAATGCAATTGCCGTAATGACTTCTGGCGGAGACAGCCCGGGCATGAATGCCGCTGCACGCGCTGTCGTGCGTACGGCACTTTCTGAGGGCGTGTCTGTCTACGGTATCTATAACGGCTATCAGGGCATGATCGAGGATGATATTCAGGAGCTGACCTCCCGCAGCGTCAGCGACCTGATCCAGCGCGGCGGCACGTTCCTCGGCACGGCACGCAGCATGGAGTTCAAGACGCCTGAAGGCCGCCAGAAGGGCTTCCAGAACCTGCAGAAGCACAAGATCGAAGGCCTCGTGATCATCGGCGGTGACGGTTCCCTGACGGGCGGCTCGCTGCTCTCCAGGGAGACGGGTATCCCCATCGTCGGCCTGCCGGGCACCATCGATAACGATGTTTGGGGCACGGACTACACGATCGGCTGCGATACGGCGGCCAACACGATCGTCGATGCCATCAACAAGCTGCGCGATACGGCTTCGGCACATCGCCGCATCATGGTCGTCGAGGTCATGGGCCATCATTCCGGCTGGCTGGCCATCACCAGCGCCATCGCGGGCGGCGCCGAGTACGCGCTCGTGCCAGAGGTCAAATACGACATCCCGAGCATCTGTGAGGATATCCAGAAATCTTACGAGAAGGGCAAGCGCTACAGCCTCATCGTCGTGGCTGAAGGCGCCGGCTCCGGCATCGAGATTGGCAAGCAGATCGAGGAGATCACGCAGATTGATACGCGTGTCTCCGTGCTCGGTCATATCCAGCGCGGCGGCTCGCCGACGGTCGAGGATCGCATGAAGGCTTCGATGTTGGGCGAGAAAGCAGCCCTGGCCCTGATCTCCGGCGCGACGAACATTGTCTTTGGCTTCAACGAGGGCAAGGTCGTCAGCATCAACCTGTTCGATGCGGTCAACAATACCAAGACGCTGGATCCGGAGCTCGTGCGTCTGGCACGTGTTTTGGCCTGATTCGGGGCAAAAGAGTCTTTTTCCCTTGACAAATGAATAGCAATCCTTTAGCGTTAAAGTGATAACGTGCGGAGAGCGGCAAAGCCGCCCTCTATGCGTATATGAGGCCACGATCTGGCCGCGGTATGGAGACGAGGAAGGAGGCAGCGGCGAATGCTCAGGAAAATTCTGCTGGTCGTATTGGCGCTGTTTCTTTCCTTGTCTTTTTTTATGCCTGCGGCGCGTGAGGCGCAGGCGGCGGCCTTTTCGGGCAGCTGGTATTACCGCTTCGGCGATGCCTCGCAGCTGCGTCTTGGCTCGGAGAGCTGGGTGCAGGACGCCGTCCATCATACGGGAGATTGGCATGAATTTCCCTATCCGCATATGCCTCAGAGCATATCTCAGCACTACGTCTGGGTCACGACGACCATTGCTGATACCTATCCGTGGCGCAACTACCTGATGTTCAGGACGGATCACGAATCGGTGGAAATCTGGCAGGGGGACAAGCTGATCTATCGCTACGGCGCGTTGAAGCCGCGTTATCTGGGCTATGGCATCCGCTGGCACATGGTGAAGCTCGAGCCTTTCCAGGGGGAGATGCAGCTCACGTTCCGCGTCTATTCCGATCTGCCGCTTTTAGCGCAGCCTTTGAGCGATTGCACGATCGGGCGCGATGTCGAACTGACGAAGCGGCTCTTTATCAACGATGCTATCTACGTAGCTGTGCTGCCGGTGATCCTGTTCTTTCTTCTGCTGCTGGGGCTCTATTATTTCAGCCGCTCGCACCATCGCCTGCTGCATCGCGATGCCATGTTGTATTTTGCGCTCATGACCTGCTTCATCCTCGCCAGGAGCGAGGTGCGGCAACTCTGCCTGGATTGGCCGGTATTTTGGAAAGAGGTGGGGCTGATCTGCCTGCTCCTACTGCCCCTGTCCTTCGCCCGTCTCGTCTACGATGCACTGGAGCTGGAAAAAAAGCGCACGGCGGCCTATATTATGCGTGCGTATGGTATCCTGGCCGTGGCGGCCATAGCCGCTGAGTTCGCGGGTTTTCAGGGGCTTGAACATGGCATGTTCAGTGTTTTTTTGCTGCGTCTCGCAGCTCAGCCTTGTCTCGGATGGCTGCTTTGGGAGTCTGCGCGCTGGCAGCATAACCTCTACAGCATGGCGCTGCTCGTGGCCCTCGTTGTGCTCTATATCCTGAGCATGCTCGACGGCCTGAACCTGCTGCTGCAATGGTGGCCGGGGTCGCTCTTCCTGTTGCCGCTGGGTGTTTATGCACTGGCACCTTTCATCTTCCTGCTTATGCGCGATCAGCTGAGTCGCGAGCACCAGCTGGCCTCGGCGGCGCTGGTAATGGAGGCCGAGGAGGCCGAGGCCGTGGAGCGCTCGGAGACGGATTCGCTGACGGGCTGCCTGAACCGCAATGCTTACGAGCAGATCATGGCTCATGCCACGCATCAGCCGCAGCCGCATTTCAGCCTGATTATGCTCGATATCGACTATTTCAAACGGGTGAATGATACCTTCGGGCATGATGCTGGCGATACGGTGTTGCGCAGCGTGACGCAGATCGTGCGCAGCCATCTGCAGCATCAGCTGAAATTTTTCCGCTGGGGCGGCGAGGAATTCGTGATTTACTGTCCGGATATGTCGCTCATGGAGGCGGCGGGGCTCGCGGACCTGCTGCGGCAGTCCGTGGCCGAGGCAGAGATCCTGGAGGACTATACGGTGACGATCAGCCTTGGCGTTGCACGCTGGCGGCAGCGGCACGATACGCTGCAGGATATTTTCCAGCGGCTGGACGGTGCGCTGTATCAGGCCAAGCAACAGGGGCGCAATCGCGTGGAAGTAGAACGGGAGCGGAGATGACATGGAGAGCAGAATATTGAGGCGGTTCCTTTCCGCCGGTATGCTGGTCATCCTGACCAGTCTGCTGCTGCTCCTACCGGTGAGCAGGCAGGCGGAAGCCGCGCAGCTGGCGCAGGATTGGCAGTGTAAGTTTCATGCGACGGATGCCTGGCAGCCGTTCGATTATCCGCAACTGCCCCAGGAACTTACTGGCGGCTCCCGTGAAATCTGGCTGCGCGTGACGCTGCAGCCGGGTGCTGAAGATCAGGATACCCTGCTCTTCATGACATTCATGCAGTCTGTGCGCCTGTGGGTGAACGACCGCCTGATTTACCATTACGGTTCTTTCGAGCAGGCGCGTATTCATGCAGGGCAGCGCTGGCACATCGTGCAGCTGCCGCCGTTGCATGAGTCGGCAGAGCTGCGTATCCAGGTGGCGGCAGACACGGAACAGACCATGCGTGGCCTGAATACGCTGACGCTGGGTACTGGCATGGAGCAGGCACAGAAACCGTTCCTCTTCGACCTGCCCCTCGTGTTCGCCCTGCCGGGGGCCGTGTTGATCATTCTGCTCATGCTGCTCTGTTACCGCTATAATCCTTATCATTGGCAGAGACTTTATTTAGCCCTCATCGTTTTCATGCTGACCTTTTCCTGGTGGCTGATCGCGGCCTCCAACAGCAAAAATGCCGTGTTCGATGATGCGCTTTTCTGGTGGTATGCCCTGTCCATTACGGCCTATCTGCTGCCACTCGCTGCGAATCTCGTGCTCTACGAGATCTTGCGCCATGAGCGGGGTGCACATCCGGGCTGGATCATCGCGATGAATTTCACGTTGCTTTGCGCGGCAGTAGGCGGTGATCTCATGGGGCGCTGGTCCATGAATACGATGATGCGGGTCTACTATCCACTGCTCGTGGTGACGGAAGCCTGCATGGCCTGGTGGTTGATCAAGGCCTACCGGCGCGGCAATATCCTGAGCCGGGCCATCCTGCCAGCCCTCATCGGTTTTACGATTTGCGGTACCATCGATGGCATCACGGGGCATTTTCATATCCTGCCCTGGCGGCTGTACTTCACGCCGTTGGGCATCTTCCCACTCATGTATTTCATCGTGCATCTGCTGCGCATCCAGCTGGCACGTGAGCGCAGCCTGGCGGCCCGCACGGCACGGTTGGAGTACAAGGTGGCGCAGGCCACGGAGCGTTCGGAGCGTGATAACCTGACCGGCTGCTACAATCGCGCGGCGGGCAAGCGTCTCTTTGAGCTGGCGAAGCAGCAGACGGACCGCATGGAGATGCCGATGTCGCTCATCATGCTCGATATCGACCATTTCAAGCATTTCAATGATACATACGGCCATGCGACAGGCGACAAGATCCTGCAGCTCTTTACGCAGGCGTTGCGCGAGGAGCTGGACAAGGAGCGCCCGCTTATCCGCTGGGGCGGTGAGGAGTTTATCGTGATCTGTCCGGGCATGAGCCAGATGGAGACGGCCGTGCTGGCCAATGAGCTGCGCCGGCATGTGGTTCGGCTGAACCTGCACGGCTGCGGCGTCACCTGCAGCCTCGGCGTGAGTATCTGGCACGACAAAAAAGACACGTTCGAGACGCTGGTGAAGCGTGCCGATCGTGCCTTGTATCAGGCGAAGTCGCAGGGGCGCAATCGCGTGGTCAGCGAGATGGATCTGCAGACTTTGTAATTTTTATCGTTTACTCAAACTTCGCAGGTGCATAAGCGCCTGTGAGCCTTGAAAAATCAATATTTTCGGCCATAAAAATAGCATGAGCCGTGCCCGTTTGGTATAATTAAAGCGTCCAAAC
>Ga0256404_1001584_pt1 | contig 54090 bp, 41 predicted proteins | sample RumenRJG_01DNA_FD_185990 | JGI IMG/M metagenome (GOLD analysis project Ga0256404, IMG submission 185990) | Bovine rumen microbial communities from Lethbridge, Alberta, Canada - RJG_01 | ecosystem: Host-associated > Mammals > Digestive system > Stomach > Rumen | place: Canada: Alberta | collected... | reverse complement strand
GATCGAACTCTCAATAAAAAGTTTGTTCGTCCTTAGTCAGTTTTTAAAACCTCTGGCTTTAAAAATCCTGTCCTAAAACTTACTGTGTTTGGATTCGTTCAAATCCGAATATTCTTTTGAAGCATTTATGCTTCATTTCATCCATTTCTGAATGAAAATGTCTTTAAAGAATTTTCGGGGTTGTCATGTTGTTAAGTTGTTAATGTGCAATATAAAAGCCGCTTCTACGTTGTTTTTGATGTCTCGTCTTTGTTGTTGTCTGTATCAGCGACAGCTTTTATAGATTACCACCGGGCGACTCATTTGTCAACAACTTTTTTTATTTTTTTAAAAGTTTTTTTTCGGAGATTGAAATGACCACGACCGGCTTTCTGCTCTCTTACTCTTTTCGTTGACGTTCTGTTTCGCACAGCACTTGTCCTATTATATACAAATAAAATAGAAATGCAAGTACTTTTTTCAAATTTTTTTAAAAAAATGTTACTATTCACAGTCTATGCTTGAAGCCATAGGTTTCTCTGTAGGAGATAAGATCCTTGTGGATTATGATGACGGAAAGATAATCATCCGTACTGACAAAGAAACTGTCAATGCTTAAAAGCAAAGCCGATGGAGTAGCGAATCGTTACCCCATCGGCTGTTTTTATTTCTTTAAAGCCAGCGTCTGACAAATAATATTCTTGGCCTGCTCTGCATCCGTTGTATCAAAATACTTGAAAGCATATTGGGCGGCAGTCCACTTTCTATTTGATATATCATATATCAGTTCTGCATCATCAGATATCTGCCCCAACTTAGTTTTCATATATTTTCTTATGAGCGTCCCTGACATATCCGATAACCTTAAGCATCTCTTCAAGGTTTTCTTTTCTGATCATTCGACATTTCCTCCTTCACCGTCCTCAATCAGAGGCATGTTGATCAATTCCTGCAGTTTCTTCTGCAGGATACTCTTGTCAGGCAGCTGAAGCTGATATTCCGCAACCATCATCGGAGAGAGCGTCCTGCTCATTGCATATTCAACCACTTCATCATCCTTTGATGCGCACAATATCATACCCACGCTTGGATTTTCATTTTCTTTTTTCTTCTGCCGGTCAAGCGCTTCCAGATAAAAATCCATCTTGGAAATATATTCCGGCTTGAACTCCCCGATTTTCAGTTCAAATGCTACAAGGCACTGTAATCCCCTATGGAAGAAGAGAAGATCGATTTTAAAGTCTTTTCCGCCAACCTGCACCCGGTATTCCTCGTCAATGAATGTAAAGTCTTTCCCTACTTCGAGGATGAAGTCCTTCATATTCCGGATCAGACCTTTTCTCAGATCTGATTCCTTGTAATTTGAAGGCAGATCAAGAAATTCAATTACATAGGAATCCAAAAACGGATTTTCTTTCAATCCTTTGATCGGTTCCGGTAATAGTTTTTCTTTTGAAAGCATATATCTTTCATAATAACCGCTGTCGATCTGACGGGATAATTCCCGTGCGGAATAGTTCTCTTTCGCACAGAGGGCAATATAAAAATGCCGTTCTTCTTCGCTCTTCGCTTTAGATATTATCGCAAGATGATTTGACCAGCTTATTTGTGACAACAGTGTTGTCACAAATTCATCATCCTTATAAGTCTCATAGAATTTTTTCATTCTATACAGACCGCGTCTGTTAAAGCCCTTTATCCCGGGAAATGCTTTCTGGATCTCTTCAGCTATTGAATCAATATAAGCATCTCCAAACGAAGCCTTGTCAGATTCTGCAGTCAGGTATTCTCCAACCTTCCAGTACATGTTGATCAGTTCTTCGTTAACCTTCCTGAGAGCATTTTGCCTTGACTGGCTTATGATCTGAATAAGATCCCCGGCTAATGTAATCTCATTGCCCATTTACTTTGCCGCCTTTCAATTTGTGACAACACTGTTGACACAAATTACTCCTTCTTTATCTTGCCAAAAGTGTCACCGGCGGTGACACTTTTGATTATCCCTTTGTTTTCCTTTGCCTGCGCTTCTTTTCTGAAGTGTTTCCTGCTTTACGTTTCCGATATGCCATCTGCTTTCTTGCGTTTCTGGCTCTCTGGCATTCCTCGGAATCGCAGAACTCCTGCCGATTGCTGCGCCGGATCAGGAACTTTCCGCAATGCCTGCAGCAGATCATAATACCTTCCGGTCGTGATTCCTCTCTTTGCCGGTTTTCAAGCGCCGGATCTTCCGAGATCATCCTTGCAAGCGTGTACCATGCTATATCAAACACCGAGTCAATATCAGCCGAAAAATCAAATCTGCCGGTAGCAGAGTTAAACTTAAGCCACATATTGAAATCCGGGATGAAATCTACAAGCTTTGTCCGCAGCTCATCGTAATCATCATATGGATTATGGTTAAAATCAAATTCCCCTTCAGGAGGCTACTCTGCCGGATGTTTTTCGATATATTCATTCGCCCGCTGCATTTGCTCCACTATATTCTTTGAGGATGACTCGATTTCTTCCATAACATCATCCAGAATCTCAGGTGAAGTGTGCTTATAACTTTCAAAATAGTTATAGCTCTCAAAATAGCATCCTTTCTCATAGAGGTTATAAGCTATTTCATCATCCGAATAGATCAGACCTTCAAGAGCCACATAGAAGCGGACCGCATTATAAAGGCTTCCGAGATCCTTCATGAACCGCTCAATCTCAAATATACCGTCACGTTCCACAATGTCCGCCATAACAGAATTGATATCGAAGTCCTGCGACAGCTCAGAGTAGATGAAGTCTACCTTATAGGGGTGCATATTCTCCATACGCCACTTAAGTATAAGCTGTTCCTTTGGCACTTTATTGTCATAACTGTCTATAACCTTCGCTAGGTTACATAGGCTTATCAGCAGTTCTTTCCCGGTAAGTCCTTCGGGAGACAGGAATTAAACGGCATAGCCGGAATGCTATTCCAACTATGCCGATTCTTTCAGGGATTAAAAATCCCTTAGACTACCCGGCATTTCTGCCAGGTTCTTCTTAAATTACCGATCTGTTTCTACGGTCTTTTAAATATCTGTCTTCCAAAGTCCATGAAGATTGCAGTACTCATATGCAGCAACTGCCTTCTCACCCTCAGCAAGAACAAATTCTGCAAATGGCTTCTCGCCCGGTTTAAGCTTCTTGATCTGAACGCCTTTGTCTGTCTCAAGTGCGACCCACTGGATATAGTGCGCATCAAGCATAGGATGCTCAACAGATCCTACAGCAACAGAAACCTTGCTTCCGTCAACTGTTACAACAGGAACATGCTTCTCTCCCGCGCCGTCAGATGTATTTGGCACAAGCTCTGTCATGTTGCTTCCGCAGCAGGTGATAGTTCCGCCGCCTTCATTTAATACTGTGACAATATTGCCGCATGTCATACATTTTAATACCTTCATAAGTAACCCTCCTTAAATGTATTATTCCTTCCGACAGCTATATTATACCAAAAACAGCCCGGTTTTCATACTAAAATATTCATTTTTAAATCACATTAATTCTCCGTCGCAGAAAAACTCTATCTGTTCGCCAAGCGGTCCAAAACAAAATGCCATTCTTATAGGATATTCCGGAACAGACTTTATCACCTTATCATTTGGTTCTACAAACAATTCATATCCGGCATTCTTAACTTTTTCCGCTATCGAATCCACATCATCGGTAAGTAATGCAAAATGGCGAATTGAGCCCAAACGATGCTCTCCATCAGCATTAGTAAAAATCTCGATATATCCGTTACCGGTATCGATCATGATCCCATCCGGCCACTCACGTACTATCTTTAAGCCCAAAAGAGAAATGTAGAATTCTTTTACCTTATTGATTTCTTCTTCAGTATTACATTTCATCGAAATGTGGTGAATACCCTTAATCATAATTTACCATCCTTCTCTTCCGAAATGAGAAATGTTTCCACCGGATTGCCGCAGAATATGATATTCGGCTTGCCGCCCATTGCGGTATCCATTACAAAATCCTCATCCTTTCCGAAAACCATACATCCATATTCATTATTTACGATCACAGACATATCGCATTTCATAAGCTCAACATGCTGGTTTCCATCGACATTTCCAAATGGCAGAGCCCTCTCACCGCTTATCGAAAGCCCAAGTCTGCAGCTGTCCAGAGCGACCTCGCTTCTGCCCTCCACAGAGCCCATGAACAGAGCTCTGTCAGACCTTATGCTGGACTCAAAATATACTTTCTGCGCACTGATGCGCACTATATCTCCTGAAAATGAACCTATACTTACGGTATCAATACCACCACCGGTAATGCTGATAGTACTGTGCTCGGCATAGAAATCAACACTGCCGTTCATACTTCCGATGCCCACACAATTGATCGAACTGAGTCTTATTTCAAGGAGACAGGTCCTTATATCAAACTTTCCGTCAGCATCAAAGAAACCGATTCCGAGACTCTTGTTGCCATTGCATTCAAGTATATATTTACCACGCCTTACAGCGATATTTCCGCCCTTGCCCGAGCCGATGCCTACTCCCTGTCTGCCCTTGGAAATGATATGGATCTCACCGTCCTGATTGAAGATCAGATTGCCGCATTTCTCATCAAATCCGGCTCCTATTCCGAATCCGGAGCTTTCAAGTTCAATCTTAAGATTGCCCTCCCCTTCAAATATTACCCTGGAGCTCTCCGGAACATATATTCCGCCAAGCCTCAGTCTGTTATCATTTTTCAGGACTATGGTAAGATTTACATTTTCACCAACCTCCATGCACTGATGCCTGCCCACAGCCGTAAAGCTTACATTATCAAAGTCAAGCCTTCCGGTATATCCATCTTCTATACTGATGAAAAGATCGGTATCCACTCCCGGCGCGCCGATAAGTGAAATATCCTTATAAACGACATTTTCGGCACCGATAACAATATCAGTATAACCGCCGCTGGTAAGTCCTGCGAGCATTACACGGTTGGTCTGTCCGGAGCGATAGCTGTGACGTATCGTTCCCTCGTCTCTCTCTCGGACATATTCCGTGATCTCAGCTTTTATATCCTCCGGAAGATCCGGAATAAGCTGAGACGAAGGCCTTCCTGTATAAAAGCCCTGTATCAGATCCGCCCCGAGGAAAATGACCATCTGAAGCTCCGCCGAAGTCTCCACGCCTTCCGCAAGCGCCAGCATACCATTATGGTGGCAGAAATCTATAATATCCTTAACAAAATGCTTCTTATCCGGTTTATCCTGTATTCCGCTGAGAAGCGACCGGTCGATCTTGACTATCTTCGGCATATACCTCAGAAGGTTGCTGATATTTGAATATCCCGTTCCGTAATCATCGAGAGCGGTCCATACACCCAGAGAACTGAGTCTGTTGTTGAGCCTGTCCAGCTCCTCATCAGCAAGCTCTGCCTCCTCGGTATACTCTACCACCACATTTTCCGGGTGTTTCATAAAATATTCATCGATAAGCTTGTCCGTCTCAGGATCCACCCTTATGCCCGGAATACTGTTGATGAAAATCTTTCTGCTTTGCAGAAAATCTATATTTTTATCCACGAAATCAAGGACATTTAAAAATGTAGCCTTCTCCACATCCGAGAGTCTTCCCTTGATTCCTGCATATTTAATGATCTTAAATGGCGAGATCCTTGTTTCCATTCCTGATCTCATAAGCGCCTCATACGAATAAATACTTGCTGTATTTACATCAACTATAGGCTGGTAGTGATATATAAACAGATTCTCATCAAGTATTTTCATGACGAGATCAAGCTCCTGACGCTCCTCCGGAAGAAGAAGTATATCACCGGACCGATTGTTGTCATGAAGTTTCATTGTCTGCTGGGTATTTTCAAGAAGTCTGATAAGCTGGGAACGTCTGAGCCATTCAAAGCCGACAGATATGAGCATCATCCACTCCCTGTAGATTCTGTCATATGATCTGATTTTATCACCATAGCTGATCACGCCATAGCCAAAACATTTATCCTCGTTGTAAAGCGGCGTGAAGAAATAAGCCCGCGGTTTTCTGCCGCGGTTTTTAAGTTCAGGAAGAAGATCCCTGCGGTCAAATGCTTCTGATATTCCTGCATAATTTGCACCATCATCTTTGCCATAGTTGACAACACGTATCATATGACGGCTCATACCAATTTCCTCAGGTATCACATCCGGGTTGGTCTCCATGTCCTTCCAATGCTCGCAAAGGCACAGTGAAAACTGCTCTATATCCTCTCCCATCTGATAAACATACAAATATACCAGATTGACAAATGGTATAAAGTCCTTCTCACATATAAGATTGTTCAGCATTGAATTGTAGACTGAATCGAAGCCTTCTGCCGAAATATCAGTATCCCATACGGGGCGCAGCATGCCTTTTCTTACCATCTCAGGTTTGTTAAGCATATCACAGCCACAGCCGCAACTTTCACCTATAAAGATAGAAGCCCTTGGCTGATATTTCTGCACCGGCCTTCCCGACAGCATATCGTCAACGTACTTCGCGGAATAAGCTCCATTTTCCCTTGCAGGCAGGAGACACGAAGTAAGCGGATGCGGACTGCGCCTTCCGTCCTCGGTACTGTCAAAACCGATAACTGCTATATCACTGCCAACATTTATTCCGCCGGCTTCAAGAGCCTTGCAGAGTCCTATCGCCATCTGATCATTTGCACATGCCACAGCCTGCGGAAGCCTGCCCGAAGCCATCAGCTGTTCAGCCGCAGCTTCTCCGCTGGTATACCAGAAATCTCCATACATTATGCGATCTTCAGAAACCTCCAGTCCATGGTCAGCCATCGCCTTCTTGTAAGCCTCAAGACGCATAATGGAATGCTCGTGCCATCTTTTTCCGGTCAGGTATGCTATATCCGTATAGCCATGATGCTCTATAAGGTGTGAAACAAGCCTGTAACATGGCTCGAAGCCATCGGTCAAAATACTTGGATAATATTTGCTCTTGATATCAACCACCAGAACCGGACCGCTGAAATTCTTGTGTATACGCTCCTCAAGTGCATCTCCCAGACCCGGCACCTGAATAGAATCTCGGAGTACAACAACAGCGTCATAATCTTCCGGCTCAAAAAGCTCGTAGATATGACTCTCTGCGACCTCCCTTATCTGCGTATCCAAGTATTTTCTGTACATCGAAAATACGCAGATCTCAAATTCACGTTTGAACGCCTCCTCCATGAAGCCCTCTATGAAATTCTTCTGATATTCCTCATCACACTGTCCCACAAGGACAGCAATCCTTCTCATCAGATCCATATAACGCCCCCATTTTACCCTTATAACGTTTGATTTTACGATTTGCCTGTATAATTCGTCAGTATAATATGCCCGCCAAATTTGTCTATTTGATTTGCCTGTACGATTCTTTTATACAATTCGTAAATATTCTTCTTTTATAATATCAAAAAATCGCTGTAAATGCTATACCTACAGCGATTTTATCAGAAATGCACTTTTCTTCTGCCGTCAAAACCCTCCTCTACTATGTCTCAGGCCGCTGTACGTTCAGAGAGCAACCACAAAACTGCTGCAAGTGCAGCAGCAAACAGCCACAAGCTTGACCGCAGGAACAATGCACAAACAAAAAAGCATGTCCGGAATCCCTGATACTTTAGGTTTTCCCGGACATGCTTTTATAATTTCTTTTATTCTATTATTTTATCCGCATAGCGAAAAGATTCGTTTTATCAAGAAGCTGCAGCAGAGGATTTGCATTTATCATATCATTGTAGCTTCCACTCATAAGAAGCGATGCAAGAAGCAATATCAGCCATGCTCCGGCAACTCCCATGACAAGTCCGGCAGCTCCGCCGCCTATCCTGTCTACAAGATCTATAATGACAAGCTTCCTTACAGCAGCAGTCATCAGGAATATTATGATGAAGAATATCACTCTGCAAAGGATGTAAAGAGCTATAGTCACTATCATCCTGGTTGATGTATGCGACAGATATCTTGCCATAAACTGGAAGAAATTATCCGCACCAAGCTCTGAATAAGTTTCCTTATTGTTGTTCTCTCTAATGATATCCTTGATAAATTCAGGAATCTCGATCCGGTCGAGCACCTTCAGCTGCTCCGACAGATTCAGCTGCGTACTCATGATATACTCTGCGATAACCTTCTGCTTCTGCACATCATTTTCAGCATTTTCAAGGTAAGGGATGTGCGTTGTGTCAATGCCGATGGCATCAACTATCCTGTACGAATTCTCCTCAACTCTTGTCTTAATGACATCATACATTTTATCATAAAGCTTATCATCAAGCTCGGTATGGTTGATCACATAGGTTCCGACCATCGGAGAGATTATGTAAACCACGATCACCGATATGACTACTGCGATCAGAGACAGTGCTGTTCTTATCAGACCGCGGTAGGCTCCGATCACTCCAAGTACCAGTATCAGGGCTATGACTATTATTGTCAGTAAATTCATATCTTATTCGTCCTTTTTTTCTTCTGCCGCCTCAGTAGTTGCTTCTGTTACAGCTTCTGTCGTACTTACAGTAGTTTTCTGCGCGTCCACAGTCGAGCCGTTCTTCTCTGTCGAATCAGGCGTATCAGCATCCTTATCCTTGCCGGAAGCCTCACCGTCCTCGAGAGACTCTTCCTTCTTCCTGCTGTCCTTCGCTTTAAGCTTGATAGTATCGGTATGATCCTCGAAAGTAACTATGTACTGACGTGTTCCTGAGGTAGAGATCATATTTCTGATCTGCTGATTAAAGATATAATTAAATCTGGTTCTTCCCGCCTTGGTAATGACCAGACACTCACGGCCGCCCGTAAGGATTATCTCGTCAGCTGACGTAAAGATATTCTCATACTCCATGTTGAAATCATAGGTAAACTTCTGTTTTCCGTCAAGCTTATATGCCTTAAGGACATATCCCTTCTCAGCCTTCTGTATAACTCCGACAAAGTTTTCGCTATAGAAAATGCTCTTTGCTTCGCCTTCGATATCGATAGTTGCCGAAAGGCTTGGGATTTCCTTCATTTTATAAATGTAAATGTGCTTATCCGAAAATGCTGCCACGGTATCATTTGTAACAAATTCAACCTTCGGCACCAGTTCATCATTAAACTTAAAGCCGCCGACCATACGGTCTGCATTCATATTCTGTCCGACCTCACCAAAGTTATATGCCGTAAGGCTGACAGTGGTTGAAAGTCCGTCAACCAGAAAATAGCTTGTAAAAAGCTTCTTTCCGTCATCAGAGATTGAAATATCAAGCGGATATCCGCTCTTATCTATGGATGTCTGAATCTCGTAAACGATTGCTCCTGAGCTTGTATACATGTTGATATAATTGGTCTTGTCACTCTCAAGTACAACAGCGTAAGCGCCCTGGTTGGCAACCTCTATATCACAGATCTTGTAAGGCATGGTCTGCTCACTGATCTGTCCGTCGGTGCCGAAAACAGCGACCTTGTTGCCGCCCTTATCTGCAACAACCGCATAGTTTCCTCTAGCTGATGCGATAGGAGCCTTGATATTTGTACCGGCTGTCCATTCAATATCACCATTTGAATTTATGTATGAAACGCCCTCCGGAGTATACTTAAGCAGATTATCTCCGAACTTTATATACGACGCATTCACTTCATAGGTAGTCTTAGCGGAGTGAATGACAGAATAGCCGTAATACTGCCTTATACTGTTGTAATAGGTTATAAAGCCTGCCACAAGAACAGCAATAACTATCACGGAAATGATGATCACTCTGCGAATTATGCTTTTGCGGCGTCGTCTAATATTAGCTTCCCCCGCTTCCTTGCTTCCTCTTAAGTGAACAACATTACCTTTTTTCTTACGTTTCTTTTCCGGTTTTTCTTCTTCATCACCGGTTATTCTTTTCTCTCTGTCATTATCATTCATCTGACAACACCTACTTATTAATCTTTAAATATGCTATCGCTCCTGAAACTGTCTCTGCCGCACCGCTTTCCATAACACTGATCAGCTTATCTATCTTCTGCGAGCTGCAGTATTCCTTGCCCAGCTTTTCGCTGATCCTTTCAACCTTGGTTTCGGTCTCAGAAAGCTCCTGAAGAGATTCAGAAAGCTCTTCCTCCACTTTCTTCTTCTCGGAGATAAGCTCATCAAGTTTCTTCTGTCTCCTCTTTCGGATGTCTTCTTCTATTTCATTTTTGGTTTTCTTATCGAAATGCTTAAGCGAATCCTTCTTATCGTCCATGAGCTTATTCATGCTCTTGTCGATCTTGCTGAGCTTTTCGTCATACTCACCCAGATCATAAAGACTCTCGTCCTTATCTTTATTGATATCACTCGTGATCTTATCGACACTTGTCTGGTTGTTCTTTATGGCATCACGATACTTCCTTCCTTCTCTGATCGCATCCAGATACCTGACCTTGGTATTTACATAAATGACGAAGTAGATCACTATCGAAAGGATCAGCCACACAACAGCTATAATGACCGAAAAGATCATCTTCTTGTCGTGAGCCATTCCCTTAAATGCAGTCCCCCACAGAAGAAGCAGTATTCCGGCAGGGATCGCACCTGCGAAGAAAATGATATACAGGAGCTTCTTAAATATCTCCTTACCTCTCGGCATGAACATAGTATAATAGAAGCTTCCGGCGCACCAAAGAGGAACGCCTTCATTTTTAAACATGTTTCGGAGTTCCTTCTCAAGCCCGGCATTCTTCTCATGATAGCCCTTAGTCGCCTCGGCAACACGCTTATTAACCTGCTCGGATTTATCCTTCTCACGGTTTTTCTCGATCTTCTTTACATCTGAACGCTTGTCATTTAACTTCTTATCGAAATCATTTTCAATACTTCCGCGCTTCTTCTTTATGGTGGAGGCTATCTCGTTCTCGATATCCTTCTCCTCGGAAGCTATATCCTTCTCAAGCTTCTTGACAAGAGCCTTCTTCTGGTCTGTATAGCTTCTCAGGTCATCACGCTTATGGACTATATCTCTGGCACTCTCCAGAAAACCAATACCGTCTGTGAAATCTCCCATATATACCTTCCTTCACAAATAAGTTTTTATAATGCCTTGTTTACCGCACTGATAAGTGCATAAACCGATGCATCTATTATATCATCCTTTATGCCTGCACCCCAAATGATTTTTTCAGCGCCGTCAACTTTTATTCCGACATAAGCGCAGGCCTTACTGTTTGAACCAACAGAAAGCGCATGTTCCTCGTAATCTACTATATCAAATGAAACATCAAAATGCTTCATGATGGCATTTCTTACTGCATCAAGACGTCCGTTGCCCTGACCATGGTAAACCTTCTTGGCATTTTTATTTGCCGCATAGATGGTAAGCTCGCACTTGATACCGTCTATCTGCTGGAAATGACACTCTATGAAACGGATAGGTTCCTCAATATTTACATACTGAGACATAAATACGTCATAAACCTCTTCCGGCTTAAGCTCCTTGTGAGATCTGTCTGAAACGCCCTTAACTGCGTAGCCTACGTCTTCCTTCATTTTCTTCGGAATATCGTAGCCGTACTTTGTCTCAAGAATGAATCCGATACCGCCCTTGCCTGACTGGCTGTTGATACGGATAACGTCGCCGTCGTAGGTTCTTCCGATATCTTCCGGATTAAGAGGAAGATATGGAACTGTCCACATCTGATCCGGATCATTTTCCCTGAACTTCATGCCCTTTGCGATAGCATCCTGGTGTGAACCTGAAAATGCAGCAAATACAAGCTTGCCGCAGTATGGCTCTCTAGGATATATCTCCATGCCTGTAAGTCTCTCGTAAACCTCCTGAATCTTTGGCATGTCTGAGAAGTCAAGGTTAGGATCCACGCCGTGTGTATACATATTCATTGCAAGTGTAATAACATCTACATTTCCGGTTCTTTCACCGTTTCCGAAGAGTGTTCCCTCGATACGGTCAGCACCAGCAAGAAGTCCGAGCTCTGCGTCAGCTACGCCGCAGCCTCTGTCGTTATGTGGATGAAGTGAGAGAACTACATTTTCTCTGTACTTCATATTTGTGCTCATATATTCGATCTGGCTTGCATAAACATGAGGAAGTGACATTTCAACAGTAGCAGGAAGATTGATGATGACCTTTCTGTCAGCTGTAGGCTGCCATACATCAAGAACTGCATTGACAACCTCAAGTGCATATTCAGGCTCTGTACCTGTGAAGCTTTCAGGAGAATACTCGAAACGATAAGGAGCTCCGTCCTCGTCAGCGAGCTTCTTTAAGAGCTCTGCGCCCTCGATAGCGATCTGCTTGATCTCTTCCTTGGACTTCTTAAATACCTGTGTACGCTGTGCATAAGAGGTTGAATTGTAAAGATGAACGATTACATTCTTTGGATTTGCACCTCTTACTGCATCAAATGTCTTCTTAATGATATGCTCTCTTGCCTGAGTAAGTACCTGAATAGTCACATCATCAGGGATAAGATTGTCTTCAATAAGTCTTCTGCAGAATTCATACTCTGTATCACTTGCTGCAGGGAAACCAATCTCGATCTCCTTAAAGCCGATCCTGATGATCTCCTTATAGAACTCAAGCTTCTCTTCAAGATTCATAGGAGTTACAAGCGCCTGATTTCCGTCACGAAGATCAACGCTGCACCAGATAGGTGCCTTATCAACATATTCCTTATTTACCCAATTTGTAGACTGTACCGGCGGCATATAATAGCCTCTTCTGTAATGATTGTAATTCTTCATTGCCATTTCCTCCTCTGACTTAAAATACTGATATGTGGGCTGCGTCCCCTGGGACGCCATCTTTTTCCGTTATTAAATGATACGCGCCATATATAAATAACCGGTCGATAATACAAGGATCAGACATATATGCCTGTCACTGCGGATAACCCGGACAAATATAAAAGCGCCCCTAGAAATCTAGAGGCGCTGTTAAACGCGGTACCACTCTAATTCGTATATCCAGCCGAAATGAAATCCCGGTCTTATATACGCTCTCATCACGGATACGGATGTAAATCTTATATCCTCCTCTTTTAACGGTGAGGCTCCGTCCGGGACTACCGACCATCTGTAAATCTACTGGCCATTCATCCGGCTGCTCCAAGGCGAGTTCAGAATCCTTCAATCACTGCCTTGCACCACCCGGCAGTTCTCTGCAGAAATCATGATTCCTACTATTCCTCTTCTTAGCATTTAACTATATGTGTAGAATCTAACACAATTTATCCCGCATGTCAATCACTAATTACTGCCCTGTAGTTATGTCTTCATTTACATAAAACAACTTATTATCGTCATCTTTTGTCATAACACTTTTAACCCAAATCTTATTTTACACAAAAAATAGTTTTTATTCGTTATTCTTAATTACTTTTATCAGTTTAATCTTTGACACGTTTATAACTGAAAATAACGCCATAACAAGCGCCAATATAACTAATGTAAGAACTGTGAATAAATACAACACTACCATATGCTCATCTACTGATATTCTTTCCTTAAATGCCTTAGAGTATACGGCTAAAAGAATTAACGAAAGCGGTATGGCACAGGCAATATAAAACATGTTTTCGATAGCTAACCCTAAATAAATTTTTATACAACTCTCACCCCATGTACGCCTTATAGCCATTTCTTCTCTGCGGCGCCTCATAAGCATTGATGTGACATTATAACAGGCAACCGTGGAAAAAATCACCATAAACGCCCCAATAATTGCAAAGATTTTACCATACTCCACTTCTTCGCTTTCACCTTCCATATTCGGTATAAATGTAAAGTTGGATTGATTGACAAAATCAGAAATATCAGTAACGCAGCCGGAAAGATCAGTATTTGACTGTATCCGTAAATGAACCGCCATCATATTTGCAACCCTGTTTGCCAGCACTTGAGTCATATATTTTCTTTGATTATTTCTCATAGTTTTCCACGGAAATACTATTCTTTTGTCATTTTGGGTAAATGAATTATCATTGTATACACCATTAACCAAATAATACTGTCCACATATATTAATGTATTTTTTTCCGTCCATCTTAACGGCTTCATTAAGTAATGTTTCTCCGATATATACCCCAAATATTTTGCTTCCATCAACAAAATGTTTATCCACACCATCCATATATTCATTTGTAAACTCTATCCAAATATCTGAATAACCGGCATCATCATTGGACGGAATAGTAAAACCCAATTCAACTTTATTTGCTTTTATATTTTCCATCAAAGCTACAAGATTATTTACATCTTCACCAAAATCATTACAATTATAATCAAGGAGTAATTCTAGGTCCTCACATTCCCGATACACACGACCATCTTTTATCTGAATGTTAAATTTATCTATTGTAGCAAACAAACTGAATACCGCAAAAAAAATCACAGCATATATAACCATTAACATCCAAAAACAAAGCCTGTCACGTATTAATCTTTCAAACATACAAATACCCTCGCCTAACAATCATGACACAATCTGTCCGTCCTTAAGATGAATAATCCTGTCGCACTTTTCAGCTATACTTAAATCATGAGTGACAACAATGATAGTCTTCCCATTTTCCTTTAATGCAGCAAAAATTTTCATTATTGCAATACCGTTTTCAGAGTCCAAAGCCCCTGTCGGTTCATCTGCAAGTATTATTCGGGAATCAGAAGCCATTACTCTGCCTATTGCGCATCGTTGTTTTTCACCGCCGGATATTTTGGTTACCCGTTTATTTCTCAGATCAAATATTCCTAAATCCCTCATTATTTGATCTGATTTCTTTCTTTTGGTTTTACCTCTAATCCCCTTTATCATAAAGGGAAGTTCGATATTCTCCCTGACAGTGTATCTGCTCATCAGCGAAAACTGCTGAAAGACAAAGCCAATGTTATCCCTCCTGAATCTGCAAAGACTGTAATTATTCAATTTGGAAATACATATATCATCACAATAATATTCACCTGAAGATATCGTATCCATACCTCCGATAATATTTAATAGTGTTGTCTTTCCCGAACCGGACGGTCCCATTATCGCAACCATTTCTCCTTCATTTATTGAAAGATTGATATTGGATAATGCTGTTTCAGCATAATCACCTTTTCCATATATTTTTGATAAAGCTTTTATTTCTATCATGTATTTCGCCCTCTTAAAATATCTACCGGTTTTTTTAGCCTGATAACCATAATCGGAATTATTGTACTGAGAATCATCACAACCATTGTGATACATATCAACCTTATCAATACATAATGTTTAATAATATATCCTGTTATCTTTTTAAACTCACTATATTCATTTCTCGGCAAAGCAGCACTGGGAAGTACGATTTCATACACAAACAATATGCTGACTATTGATATAGCCAGTAAATATTTCAGCAGCATTTGAATCACTTCTGTCAAAACCAGTTTTGATGTTGATATACCGCATGCCGTCAGAACTCCGAATTCTTCATAATTATCTGATACAGCAATGATTTGAAATGCAGAAATACAACAAATAGTAACAACCGAAACTATAAAAAAACATTTCATAAAAAAAGTTGAATATACCGAACATTCCTTTTCACCGGCTTCCACAACAGATTCTATATTTCCGACTTTAATCACCAATCCCATTTCCTCTGCAACGGAAAAGATATTATTCTTTACCTCTTCATAACTACCTTCGTCGTTCAAAGAAAAAAAGAAATCATACTGAATGGGTGTTGATATCATTATCGATATTTTATCCAGATCAGCAATTCCTATATCCTCTGCCGAAATAGAACCCGATATAATCCTCTCATCTATACATGTACTCCCTTTTTTCAATATCCCCAACACTTCGCAACAATAACCATTCTCATAATAATATGTTGTTCCGACAGGTATTTCTGACAGGTCATTTTCCAGATATATTCCACTCCATTTATTTCCTTTTTGTTTTATCTCTTCATATGATATTAATTCTCCCTTTTCCAAAAAAATATCATTAATCAATAAAAAATCCGGCTGCACATTGTACACTTCAAAAAAAGTATTATCAATATCTTCTTCCTGATTCAAATTATTTTCTAAATATACTAATTCTGACCAAAACGTTCCGGAATACTCCTCAGCTGACACTTGAGATGCAGCTTCAATCCCATGGATATCTTTTATTTTTTCATAGAATAATTCCGAACAATCTGCATCGTAATTACCGGGTATTATTCTCACAAAACCTATTCTATTTAATTTTTTATTAACACTTTCTTCCAGCGAATACCTGTAATATTTTCGTGTTGCATTCAGATATATTGAATAGCCTAAAAATGAAAATGTTAAAACAAGTAATATTATTTCAAATATAAAACGAAGTTTTCTCTTCTGAATAAAATCAATTGCGAAGAAAATACTTAACATACCCAGTCCCTCATATTAATTGATTTATTTAACACCCACGAGCCAATAACTCAGGACTCGATTATTTCCCAAAATATTGACTCGCGAATGTAGATACAACACACATATCTTAGTACATTACAAGATAAACATAGCTGGTACCTTTTTCTTTTATTTGTCCATATGATCCACCTTTTTTACTCATATACGTATCTGTTCCCTTTAGGCGAACCGTTACACCATTTGAAGTCAGTTGTTTATATCCCTCCCTACCTGTTTTAGTAGTACCATACATTGCCTCAACATTGTCTCCTGTTGAAAAAGGCGCTGTCCCCACAGCACATTCCCATGTATAATAGTGTCGTAAGCTTGCCAATTTTGAATATGTTAAATATACACTCCCTATAAGTCCTTGTTCACCCAATGCATGTGACTTGTTTGCAACCTGTGCAGAAGCTCTTATTCCTGAGGCCATTACAGATACAAAAAGCAATGCAAAAATCCATCTTTTTACCTTCATTAAGATTTATCCTTCTTTCTTTTTTATTTGTGATGTACATCGTAGCCACTATAACACAAAGGTAAGCGTTTTCATAGAAAGATGTTACGAATCTACCATATATTTTAAAATATAATCTGTAGCATGCATCCGCAGTGAAATACCAATCGCGCATGCATAATCAAGTGTAATCCTTATATTAATCACCACAACACATATACTATTATTAATCAAAAATAAAAATCAGATGCTTTCACCACCGTGTTCAAACGATATGGAAGCATCCGATTTTACGCATCATATGTAATCTCTTACACTGGTTTTGTCCTCAAATCCTCTCACTCCAAAAACCTTTTTATCTTCTTGCCGGTCCACGCACCTCCTATGGTAAAAACTATCTTCCGCCCTTCTTGTATCCTGTTATTACATATGAATAAGTTACCATATCACTCTGGTAATCGACCTTTCCTTCAAAATACAGCTTGTCATTCATGATACCGAACTGAAGCTCAAGTCCCGGGTCGAACGCCTGTGGATTATCATTTGTTACCTTCATCACCTTCGATTCCTTATCAAAGGTTCCGGTATATGTATTCACCATTTCCGGTGCCGACTCATAAATGATAGTAACGCTCACAGAATCTCCCAGAGTATCCTCAATGGTCATTTTCGCTTTATTCTCTTTGTTCTTGTACATATCGAAGGATTCCTGATACTGCTTCATGTACTCCTTCATCGCCTGCTCATATTCAGCCTTTTCTGCCTCTGACAGATACTGCATATATGACTCCATCTGCTGCATATAAGCATCATAGTAATCAGACTTGAATTCGCTGATGACCTGCGTAACGTCCCACTCGCCGAAGATATCATCGGATATATCCAAAAGTCCCTTGAATTCGTCCAGAAGTATACCCTCATCATCAAGGAATCTGAGCCACTTCTGAAGCATATCGTCTGCAGAGAGATCTTTATCAAAATCAGAGATCATCTGTCTGATAAGGGTTCCCCAGTAGACATGATTCTTATCCATCTTCTTTTCATCAACGTAAATACTTACCTGATTTCTGAATTCAAGTATCTTTCTGAGACGTTCACTAAGATTGATGTCACGGTATCTTTTCTCTCCGAAGAAATCCATATACATTGAATCCCTAAGGCAGTCCAGCACGTCCTCCACGAATTCCGCTTCATCCTTCTTCATCTTCTCGATCTTCTTCTCATTCTCGAATCTCGCCTTCATATACTCTTCAAGCTGCTTTCTTGTTTTTGCCGTAAACTCCTGCTGCTGTTCGTATGTAAGATCGTTAAATGTAGATCCGCCCCAGCCATATACCGCAAACTGTTTCTTTATCAGATCCTGGTTGTACAGTCTTTCTACCGCACGCCCCTTTGCGAAGAAGCCGTAATCAACATATTCCCAAAGCTCTTCAAAGTTCTGTGGTGACACGCTTTGGATATAGCCATCACGGCCGTTCTTATAAATATTATAAAGCTCCTCCACCTCATTATGCTTCCATTTGGTAAATAATTCATCGCTCTTCTTTACAACGAAATCCACCGTTGAAGAAGCAACATATCCATAAGGAATGAAGTTGATGCCTACATCCGCAATATAAGAAAGCGCCTGATGATAATCTCCGCCTGCGAAGGCTCCCGCAGCCTTTGAAAGACGTCCTGTCATAGCAAGTTTCTTGGCCCACGGTCCGTTCAGGAGTACTGACGCCGTAGCCTCAGCCATATACTCCTCAATAGCAAATACTGCAAGATCGGGATCCTTATCTGCTTTAGCCTTCATACATGTAGTAACAAGAGTACCCTGTCCCTGGAAATGCCATTCCTGCGACTTATCCCGCCAGAAACCAGCTGTCTCAGGGCCACTGTTCTGCAGATTATCCATGACCTGGCAGAGAATATCTCTCTGAAGCTGGGCAAATGCCTCCTCAGACAGCTTCATTTTCTTCTTCAGATCTGCAAGATAAGGAGAAAGCACCTCCTCTGCCTCATTATAATCATTCTCATGCTTAAGCTTTGCGGTAAGATACTCGTTCATTACCTTATCGATCTGCTTATCTTCCTCAACCGTAACCGGTCCGTAGATAGAAAAATGCATAAGTGTAAGCTGCATCTTTCTCTCTTCAAGATCCACCCAGTCCGGCTCCATGTATCTCCAGTCCTTTAAGGTCTCATCATAATATGCAAATGCATAGTCCAGCACCGAGCTGCCTTCCCTTATACTTTCCTCCGGAATATCTACAACAAGTGTTACTCCCGGATCAAGCCATTCGCCCTTGTAAACATCCTCCGGTGCACTTAATTCTATTGGATTACTGATAAGAGGAATATCACCGCTCTTATATTCCTTCGCCTCCTTATCTGTGAGATGCTTCACAGTAAGCTCTGTTCCGTCAGGGAATATTCCTGCTTCGACCACAAGACTTGCTCCGTCCTTCTCTACATCTCCTATGGTCGTCTTCTTGTCCATAGAAGTCTTCCCTGTCTCTGTCTTTCCTGCATTTTTATCTTTATATGTAACTGCTGACTTCTTATCGTCCGTACTATTACTTCCCGGATTCCTGAAATAATTATATAATGAAAATCCGGTCACACCCGCAAAAAGGATAAGAAGCATTATAGTTATATAAATCTTTGCGCTGCCTCTGTTCATCGACTCCACCTCCTCTGTCATAAAACCGGCACAGGAAAAATGCTAAGGTCTGACCATCGCAAAATATCCGTACTCGCCCGAAATCCATTCAACATTTCCTATGGCATACTGCTTTCCGCCCTTCTCGCAGAAATAATACACAGTTATCTTTGAATAGCCCGTATCAAATTCAACAAACATATTCTGCCATTCTGAAGAAAATGTTTCCTTCTGCCTGTCTGTCTCATCAACGTATGAACCGTCGCCGCCCTCGTACATTCTGTAATAATCCAGTGTAAGCTTGACCTTGTTGCCGCTGGTGGTCATGGTTCCGTTAAGAAATCTAAGCGAATATGCGTTCATGGTATTATACGGATCTGTGAAGAGCATTACCTTCCAGCCTCCGTTTAACGCCTTATGATCTGTGATATCGACTGCATTTTCAATATAATTGCCGTTCATATAGTCTTCTATGAACCAGTCAAAGTCGCGGAGCCCCGGTCTCTCGTCCGTTGAGAAGAAGTCGCTCTCCTCGGTTGTCTCCTCTGTCTTTACTTCTGTAGTCTTCTTAGTCTTTTTCTCGGTTGTCTTCTCTGTAGACTCCTCAGTTGATACTTCCGTGGTCTTCTTGGTCTTTTTCTCTGTTGTCTTCTCTGTAACCTTTTCAGTTGATTCCTCGGTCACAGCAGCCGTAGTCTTCTTAGTCTTCTTTTCGGTAGTATCATCTGTTGCTTCGGCTGTGGACTTTTGAGTCTTTTCCCCGGTTTCCTCCGTGCTTACCTTACTTCCTCCTGAAATAGTATTCTTACCCCTGCCGCCGTCGCTTTGGGCAACTGACGTTCCCGAGCCTTCATTTCTTAATCTTTCCCGCCTTTTCTCGGTCAGAACGCCCGGTTTTATAAAAAGGATAAATTCCGTCACCGTTACCAGGACTATGATAATGACAAATGTGATAAAGCCCTTGTTGCCTTTGTTATTATTCATAAAGTCCCTCCCTTCATACATCTTTCCCATAGTACCAAAATGCCCCAAAAAATATGTCGCATCTATAGATATTTTACCATAATTCTTATAGTATTTCACTAAATAATGTGCAAAGATTTATCGTGAAAATGACGAATTTATCAAAAAACAAAACTCCGGTTGAGCATTATGCAAAACCGGAGTTTTATGTAAACCTATCATATGAAACTATCTTTATACAATCTGATATCCCTTTGTATATTTATGATCACCAAGAACGAATTTTCTGATATCTACCTTCTCGGAAAGTTCATTTGTTGTGATAAACTCATTTGTTACCTTCACAAGATACTGTCTGCCGCCTTTTTCTACAAGATAGTAGCCCGCAAGCTCCTTAAACTGGTCAAGGACTTCAACCACACCCGGCTGAACGATAAAATCAATGATCCACTCAGTCTTTGTCATCTTCCTCTTTCTTATAAGAGCATAAATTGCATCGGCATCCTTGTTCTTTGCGAGGCAGGCTGCATCCTTCTTATCTCTGCATTTACCGGTCTTCTCATAATCATCAAGATTTATAGGTTCCTTGATCTCATTAAGGCTTATCTTCTCATCATCATCCAGAAGATAATCAACGCTTACTCCAAGCAGCTGTGACATAGCCTTAAGATTATTTACATCAGGAAGACCCTTATCTGTCTCCCACTTAGCTATCGCTGATCTTGAAACTGACATTTTAACTGCCAGCTGCTCCTGTGATAAGCCTGCTTCTTTTCTTGCTTCCTTTAATTTTTCTCCAAATGTCATAATAACGCCTCCTGTTTTTTCTGCCATGATCGGCTGTTTTTTTGTTGAGGTCATCATACAACTCTAGTGATAAAACGCACAAGAAACGAGCCGTGACAACACTGTTACTTTCCGTAACATCCAGTATTTATGCGGGTTTCCGCCGGGTTACAGGATGTAAGGAAGAACTCCGTCCCCTGTCTATTTTATAATATTTTTTTCAGGAGAAGCTGTCCACCATCTCCTGCAGTTCGATAAAACGTTCCATTTTACGTTCTATCTCTGCATCAACTTCATCCTTCTCCTTACTGAGTTCCATAAGTCTCGGGAAATCCGTAGCCGCTCCGGCCATAAGCGTCTCAAGCTCGGCACTTCTCGCCTCAAGCTTCTCTATCTCTGATTCGATATTATCATATTCCTTCTGTTCACTGTAAGAGAGCTTTGTCTTCTCACGAGGCGCACGGTACTTTCCTTTCTTCTTCTCCTGAGTATCCGCTGCATCGCCTGCATTCGTGCCGTTCTTTCCACCGGCTCCCGAACCGCCCTTTCCTCCGGAGCTCTTCGAAGCTTCCTGTCTGTCCGCCTTGTCAGAAATCCCCTTATGAAGCCTGTAATCGGAATATCCGCCTTCGCTCCTGAAGATAGTTCCGTCAGGCTCAAATGAAAATACCCTCGTAACCACTCTGTCCAGGAAATATCTGTCATGCGAAACAGTAATGATTATCCCCGCAAAGCTGTCAAGATAATCCTCCAGCACTCTGAGAGTCTGTATATCAAGGTCATTTGTCGGCTCATCAAGTATTATAACATTCGGAGCCGTCATAAGTATCTTAAGAAGATAGAGCCTCCTCTTCTCTCCGCCGGAAAGCTTTCCGATGCGCGCATACTGCATTTCCGGAGTGAAGAGAAACCTCTCACACATTGCCGACGCGGAGATAAGTCCGTCCTCCGTTCTTATAAATTCCGCCGTGTCCCTGATGTAGTCGATCACTCTGGCGGATTCGTCAAGCACTTCATTTTCCTGGCTGAAATATCCGATCTGTATGGTCTGTCCGGTTTCCACCGAACCGCTATCCGGCGTAAGCGCACCTACTATTACTTTAAGAAATGTAGACTTGCCGCATCCGTTGGGTCCGATGATACCAATTCTGTCCAGTTTATTAAATGTATATGAGAAGTCATGAAAAAGGACCTTCCCATCGTATTTCTTGGAAATGTTATCAAGTATTATGGTCTTATTGCCCATCCTTGAAGGAAGCGAGCTGAGCTGAACCTGACGTTCCTCCTCAGGTCTTTCCCTGTCGCGAAGGGCCTCAAATCTTGCAATATGTGCTTTCTGCTTTGTCGAACGCGCCCTGGCACCTCTAAGTATCCACGCAAGATCCTTGCGGTAAAGCGTTGCCGCCTTCCTCTCCGCCGCCATTTCATAGTCAAGCCTCTGCTGCTTTAATTCGAGGAATCCCGAATAATTCGCCTCATACCTGTAGGCCTTGCCTTTATCTATCTCAACGATCTGGTTGGTCACCTCGTCCAGGAAATATCTGTCATGTGTAACCATCAGTATCGCTCCCTTATATCTCTTCAGATAATCCTCCAGCCACTCTATCATCTCCGAATCAAGATGGTTGGTCGGCTCGTCCAGTATCAGAAGGTCCGAAGGAGTCATGATCGCCGCAACAAGAGCCGCCCTCTTCTTCTGTCCTCCTGAGAGTATAGATGGGCTGCACTCCGGATCATCTATACCGAATTTTATGAGATTCGCCTTGATCTCACCCATTTTGTCCCAGTGGTCGCCGCCCGCGTAAATGGTATCCGTTACATTTTCAAGAAGCGATCTTGTCATATCAAAGACCGGATTCTGCGGAAGATACGATATTCTGAGCGAGTTGCCCTTAACTACATTTCCCTTATCAGGAGTGATATCTCCTGCTGCGATCCCGAGAAGCGTGGACTTTCCTGTTCCGTTGGTTCCGACAACTCCAATCTTATCGGTGTCATTTATACCTATGGTCACTCCGTCAAGGACCGCCCTCTCCATATATGTTTTTGATACATTTTCAACATTCAGAAGATTCATTTATTACTCCTTTTACGCTTTAAGAATAAGGTGCCTGTCTTTGCACGCAGAAAGCTGTAGAGAAATCTCATCATAAACGCCAGCGCAAATGAAAGGACAGTATATATAAATACCCTTTTAACGAAGCCCTTTGCGCCGAATTTAAGCAGTATGACGTGCCTTACCATGATATGACTGAGATACAGCTCAAGCGAGGTTTTTCCGATCTCGCTGATCACTTTTCTAAGGATCACAAGTCGTCCTGACTCGCGGAGCAGATCAAATATCATAGCAAACATAAGAAGCAGCGCTACTCCGTAGAGAAATGCCACAAGTCGTCCATGAAATACTCTCTCTATATCTATCTTTTTATCCGCCCTGTCCATGACAAGGATCATTTTAAGGATCATTCCGACAACAGGAAGGATTATATCCGGAACGGAGATCATTTTCTTTCTGTAAACCTTTTCGCCAAGCCATGCGCCGTAGATAAATTCCGGAACCCTGAGAAGCGCTATCTCCGTATGATTATAGAGATTCGGCGTTTTCTTTTTGATCACATAAACTATAACGTAGCAGAGCACTATCATTACTGTCGCGATCACCATAAGCCTTCTTCTCTCCTTGCGGCTTTTCTCGCGGCCGGTCCGGTATGAGAAGATATTAAACAGAAGAGGATATATGATATACATCCCTATGATAAAGAAGATGTACCAGAGCGTCCTCTTGCCGTCCCTCACGAGAGTTATAAAGAAAAGATCCTTCAGGGCATGAGAAAACTTAAGCTTTTTAATAATGACATCAACATATATCCAGAACGGAAATGCGAATAAAAGATAAGGGATCACTATCCTGAAGAGACGCCTTTTATAAAATTCCACTATCCTGCCATCCTTATGAAATGAAAAGCACAGCCCTACTCCCGACAGTATAACGAAGAGTTCCACTCCGGTACTGCTGACCAAAAGATCATATATCCAGGCAAATGTATACTTTCTTCCCGCCTTCACCTTGGTATCAAGTATGCTCTGTGCAATATGAAATACAAATATTCCAAGGATAGCTATTCCAAATAATTCATTTCTTACGCGGCTGAGCATATACCAGCCTGCAAATTCAGACTTGGACGCTCCTGCCTTTTTTGTTCCCTCTGTATGTTCCATTTTAACCTTCCTACGATTTTCCACGGGAAAACCGCCTTTTAAACCTTTTAAATATCCGGCTTTCTGCCGGCACTATGATATAATATCATAAAATTACCGGTATAGCATCCTTTTTAAGGTCTGCCATACCGGTAATTTAAGAAAATTTATGCCGCAAAATATCTATTTTCAAATTCTTCAAGACTTACAGGCTTTGCAAAATAGTATCCCTGGAACATCTCGCAGCCGATTCCTGTAAGGAAGTTAAGCTGCTCCTCTGTCTCAACACCCTCTGTGATAACAGGGATAATGAGCTTCTGAGCCATGCTGACGATCTGCTGAAGTATGATCTTTGCTCTCTCTGCATTTCTTGTCTTTCTGAGGAACTGCATATCGATCTTCAGTATATCAACAGGCATATCCTTAAGAAGATTGAGGGATGAATATCCGCTTCCGAAATCATCCATTTCAACTATAAAGCCTGCCTCCCTGAGGTTATCTATAAGCTTCATCTTCATATCGACATCACTCATCATTACTGACTCGGTGATCTCAAGCCGCAGCATTTTCGGATCAAGCTCATATTTTTTGATAAGCTCCGTAAATATCTTATATACATCGACGAAATAAAAATCCTTCGGTGATATATTTACCGAGAGATACAGATCAGTTCTTCCGGCATCTATCCATCTTCTGAGTATCCTGCAGGCTTCCTCCCACATGAACATATCAAGGTTTACTATTTGTCCGTTCTTCTCAAGGATATCGATAAATCTTCCCGGAGCCATAAGTCCCTCGGTCGGATGCTGCCATCTTACAAGCACCTCAGCGCCTTCAACCTTGCCGGTTACATCAACCTGAGCCTGCACAAATGGAACTATCTGCCTCGTCTCTATCGCCTCATCAAGGCTTCCGCTTATGGTCTGCTCCCAGATGAGTGATCTTCTCATTTCATCATTATACCAGGCTATCTTGGTGACATTATCGTTCTTGATACGGTTGATCGCCATGAACGCACGGTCAACCATCAGACTTGAAGATACACTTCTGTCAATAACCTCATAAACACCTACATGTATACACACCGGAAACTCTCTGTTATCCTCAAACCAGCGCATCTGATTCAGATAATCCGATAATTCATTCTCGTTATAATTCTTCTTCTGAATAAGCATCGCGAATTTATCAGCTCCGAGCCTTGCACAGGCTGTTCCCGGAACAGCATGCTTCTTCATCAGAGCGGCTATCTTGATAAGTATGCCATCGCCCGCCTCTCTGCCGAAGACATCATTTATAAGCTTAAATTCCTTAATGTTCGAAGTAAGTATCAGATATTCGTCATCCGGATATTCATTTAAGATTCTTTCGGCCTCTACGTGGAAAGCTCTCGGATTGAGAAGATCCGTCATCATATCATGATCTGCTCTATATCTGTCGAGTGCTGCCTTCTTCTCTTTATCAGTTCTGTCCTGAATGAACACGTAGGCTCCCATAAGCTTTCCATGTTTATCCTCAAGGCGCTTAAAGTCAATCTGGAAGATTCTGTCTCCACTGATCTTATCAAGCTTCTTGGTCCTTACAAAGCTCTCCTGTCCGTCAAGTCCATTGTCCTTTATAAAGTCCAGAAGATACCTCTTCGGCGTCTCAAGATCGCCGGGCTCTATATCAAACATTTTAGAGCTATACGGATTCATATAAAGGCAGTTAAACTTATTGTCGAAGAAAAATGCGGCGCTCGAAATATTCTGGAATACCTTGTCGAACATTTTATGAGTGAGGAAGAAATGATGATACTCTATCGTGCAGAAATATATCATAAGTCCGCAGATCATGATGCCGAACATGGAATTGTTGTATGTTGCCTTGGTAAGTACGTTTTTAAATTCTATTACCACTACAACCGAAAGCGCTACAACAACTGCTATATATCTGTCGACATAAAGATTTGAAGTGTAGATTATCTTCCATACAACAGCAGCCACTATACCGACTATCACTATAAAGGACAATGCAAGGTGGACAAAATGATACCAGTGCGAATCGATCAGATAATAAATCGGATTATCCGGCAGATCTGTCGCCTTGACCGAGAAAACATGTCCAAAAACAGGATTAAGGCATACCGATATACTATCAAGAGCAAACGTAAGATACGCTACATTCTCAAGAAATGTCTTCTCGTATTCACAATATTCTCTTACAAACCTGATAAGTGCGCAAAGAACTATATTCGTACCGACAAGGTAGAATATATTTGCGCCAAGATTTACAACCCTGCTGTCGGAAACCGCTATTACCACATTTGCCGCAACAGGAATAAAAAGCACATAAAGAAGCAGCCGCACCGACTGTGCAACTTCTTTTGTGCTGCTATATGACTTTATGATACAAAAAACTACGCATAAACTCAGTATCGCCAAAATTGACAAATAAAAAGCCATTTTCCCTCCAAGACCTTCGTTCCCCTATAGATAATACTATCACACTGCTGAAATAAAATAAAGAATAATCCCTTCATCTTTTTTACTAATTTTTCGTAAATAGCCGATAAATAATATATAAAATGTCATGTATTATTTAATTAAATGTCTATATATACTAGAGATACAGGGCTATATACTGTTATTATAAAATATCTGTATCAGCTTTGCAGACTGCTGAAAAAAAGATAGTATCAGCCATGCAGACTGCTGGGAATGGGCAGTGCAGGTTTATCCGTCATTAACAGGAGGAGAAAGAATTGAGTAAGGCATCAAGAGAAGGAAAGACATTTTATGTAAACTGCAAGGCATCAAGGGACGGCGACGGAAGCCGCGAGATGCCATTTAAGAGAATAAATGATGCAGCAAGAATCGCCGCTGCCGGTGATGAGATCATAGTTGCCCCGGGAATCTACCGCGAGCATGTCATCCCGGAAAATGCAGGAGACGCATCAGCACCCGTAACCTACCGTTCAGAGGTTCCGCGCGGTGCAGTGATAACCGGCTCGGAGAAGCTCAGCGGCTGGAAGAAATATGATGACAATTTATGGACCGCAGAGGTTGACAACAGCATCTTCGGAGCATTTAATCCATATACCACTCTTATCGGCGGCGACTGGTATTTTGCGCCGATGGTCCGCCATGCCGGAGCTGTATTTTTAAATGACCTGATGATGTATGAGACTGTCTCACTTGAGGAATGTAAGAAGGGCGAAGCCGATCCTTCTGCATTTAACAGAGAAGAATCCCGCTACAAATGGTTCTCTTTGCAGGAGAACGGCCGCACTGTCTTCTATGCGAATTTTCAGGATACAGATCCAAATGAAGCAGAGGTTGAGATTGCTGTAAGAAGAAACTGCTTCATGCCGGATAAGAATTATGTTAACTACATCAATATTAGCGGCTTTATCATCAAAAACGCCGCTACCACCTGGGCTCCTCCTGCAGCATATCAGGACGGTATGATAGGTCCTCACTGGAGCATGGGCTGGAACATTTCGGACTGTGAGATCTATAACAGCCGCTGCTGCGGTATCTCTCTCGGAAAATATCTTGATCCGGAGAATGAAATGTATTTCTTCAACAAGCACGTTAAGAGTCCGACACAGATGGAGCGTGACGCAGTCTGCCGCGGTCAGTATCACGGCTGGCTCAAGGAGCGTATCGGTCATCACATCATCCGTAAATGTGATATACATCACTGCGGACAGACCGGTATAGTTGGAAGAATGGGCGGCGTATTCTCGACCATCGAGGACTGCGACATCCACGACTGCTGTACCACAGCCCAGCTTGGCGGTGCTGAAACGGCCGGTATCAAGCTTCACGCAGGAATAGACGTGACCATTCGAAGAAATCATATCCATCATAATATCATGGGTGTATGGCTTGACTGGGAGGCTCAGGGCGCCCGCGTAACGCAGAACCTCATGCACGATAATATGCGTCCTGAAGGCGTAACCTTCGGAGAAGGCAGCATGTTCAGTACCGACGTTTTCATCGAGGTCGGCCACGGCCCTACTCTCGTTGATAATAATCTCCTGCTCTCAAAGGTTTCTGTGACCATACCGAGTGAAGGAATCGCCTGCGTTCACAACCTGATGCTCGGCTCCTTCAGCCTTATCAATTCCGGTGTGGACAGCGTAGTAAACGGCCAGAGAGAGCCACGCTACACGCCTTACCATATAAGACACAGGACCGAGGTTGCCGGTTTTATGACCATACTTCACGGAGATGACAGGATCTATAACAACATTTTCATCCAGAAGTATCCGATCGATGAAGAGCAGAAAACCGCAGAAACTCCTCTTTACAACGTAGTAGGAACTCTTCCTTTCGATATCTTCCCTTCACACGAGGAGTGGGCGGCGCAGTTCGATCTCAGCAAAAACCCTGATATGTCAAAGCTCGGCGAGGCTCATTTCGGCCACCTTCCTGTATGGATAGGGGGAAATGCCTACTTTAACGGCGCTACAGTAAGTAAGCACGAGAAAAATGGTTTCACCGCTTCCACTGCCCCGGTAAATGCAGAGCTTATCTGTGAGAACGGACAGTATATCCTTAAGACTGACCTTTTTGAGCAGTTAAAGGACTTCCGTGACGCAGTGATAACAAGCGATACTCTGGGCGAGGCATTCGAGCCGGAACAGCGTTTTGAGAATCCGGACGGAACTGATATCATCTTTAATACAGACTATCTCGGAGATCACCGCGGTCTAAGCACGCTTCCGGGGCCTTTCGCAGAAGCGGGAGACGCGATCCGCGTATTATAATATCATACATGCATAAAAATAAAGCCTGCCCGGTATTCATCTTAACCGGACAGGCTTTTATATGTTATATTTAATTCTTATTTCTGCTGAATTTTCTCTTAAGCATTCCGATAACCGGGGTTACCTCCTGCATACGAAGTATGAGCACCATTATGAAATACACAAGTACGCCGACAAAGATAAGTATCACAACATGGATGATCTGCATAAGCTTTCTCTCAGGCGGAAGCGCATCCATCAAAAATTCTCTGAGGAAATATAGTACTACGTACATAACTCCGCTGGCTATAAGGCTCTTCACCGCAGATACAACCATTTCCCCGCCGCGCATCGTTCCAAGCTTCTTATGAAGGAAGATTGAAAGCAGCGTCATGCTTGCAAAGCCCGCAACTGCATAAGCAAGTGCAAGTCCATTTTCTCTCCACAGCTTTACAAAGATGATACTGAGAACGATATTTAAAGTAAGAATGACAATATTTATCCTTACAGGAGTCTTTGTATCCTGAGCCGAATAAAATCCTCTTGAAAGCACCTGTCTGCAGCAGTATCCGACAATTCCAAGCGAATAGATCATAAGCAGTGTTGCTACCTTCTCGATATCGCTTTCCGAGAAATTACCCTGATAGAACATTGCTCTGATAAGCGGTGTTCTGATAACGATAAGTCCTGCAACGCTCGGGATCGTAACGAACAGCATGGTTCTCATACTAAGAGAAAGGTCCTTCTTATACTCGTCTATACTGCCTGTTGCGAAGTGCTCTGACATTGTAGGGAAGATTGACAGTGAGATCGTTCCTCCAAAGAGTGTAACCGGCATTTCCATGATGGTCTGCGCATTTGACATTGCAGAGATTACGCTGTCTTCAAGTCCGGATGCAAAATACTGGTTAACGAGAAGGTTGATCTGCATTACCGATATACCGAGAAGCATCGGCCAGAACAGACTGAAGAATTTATCCACACCTTCTGTTTTCAGACTTATACCCGGATAGTATTTAAAGCCCGTATCCTTGATAGGCTTGATATGTACCAGGAAGTTTGCTAAGGCTCCTAAAACAACACCGATAGAAAAGCCTGCGATACCAAGATGAAATACCTGTGAAAGGATGACACCGAAAACGATGATCGCAAGATTATAGAATACCGAACCGATCGATGACGGAACAAAATTGCTGTAGGACATACATATTCCCATGGCAACTCCCGTGATACACATGAAGAAGCACTGGAAGAACATGATCCTCGTAAGCTTTACCGTAAGAAGGAACTTCTCTCCAGTAAGCTTTGTCGTAAGGTGGATCAGCTGCGGTGTAAATACTATTCCGATAAGACAGAATATAACAGCGAAAACAAGTACGAGATTCAGTATCGTACTCGCCATCCTGTAACCCTTATCTTCTTCCTTAGTTGCAATATACACACTGAATACCGGAATAAATGCTGAGCTTAGCGCTCCGCCTACCAGTATCATGTATAGAAAATCCGGTATACGGAAGGCTGCATAGAAGCTGTCGAGCTCGGCTCCCATACCGAAGATGGATGTAAGCGTGATATTTTTTACAAAGCCGAGACCGCTTGCAACAAGGCTGAGCGCCGCCATTATGGACGTTGCCTTAAGGAATCCCTGCTTATGAGATTTATGCTTAACATTAGAATCTGACATTAAATCATCCTCCGTCTTATTGACTCTTCTGCTATATGCCAGTCATTATAGCAACAAAGGTGATTATAACACAAGAAAAAATTACTTTAAACAAAAATATCCTCTTCATTTCTTCTATAAATATGTTATTATACTTAATATGAACAAAAGAACCTTACGAATACTTGAATTTAGTAAAATTTTATCAATGCTTTCCGAGTATGCGGCATCACCGATGGCAAAGCGGAGGATAGAGCGTCTTACACCATATACGGACATAGAAAAGATACGGTCGCTTCAGGAGGAGACCAGAGACGCCTGCCTCAGGATCAGCAAGAACGGAAATCTGTCATTTGCGGGACTGACCGATATAGGTGCGTCCCTTAAACTGCTTTCCATCAATTCACCGCTTTCTGCCGGAGAGCTGCTTTCTATAGCATATATGCTTGAAACAGCAAAAAATGTCAAAGCCTACGGCGAGATGAAGCAGGACGAGGAGGACGTCATAAATGACAGCCTCGTGCAGTATTTCGGATTTATCGAGGCCTTTCCTGAGATTTCATCAGAGATAAGGCGCTGCATCATTTCTGCCGACGAGATAGCTGACGACGCATCAAGAAAGCTTAAGGATATCCGAAAGAATATAGAGATCTCCTACGGAAAGATACGCCAGAAGCTTGAGAAGATCATACATTCCGAAGCGGCAAGGGATTATCTGCAGGAGGCCATCATAACGACAAGAAGCGGCAGATACTGTATCCCGGTAAAGGCCGGCTACCGTTCGAAGTTCCCGGGAATGATCCATGACCAGTCACAGAGCGGTTCGACCATCTTCATCGAGCCTCTTGATATAGTCAACCTGAACAATGACATCCGTGAGCTTGAAAATGAAGAAAAAGCCGAGATTGAGAGGATACTTGCCGAGCTGTCAGAAAGCTGCGCAGCCCGTGTTGAAGGTCTTACCGAATGCTTTAAGCTTCTTACCGATCTGGATTTTATCTTTGCGAAGGCAAAGCTTTCATATTCCTACAACGGTTCAGAACCGATCTTAAATGAAGAAGGCATCATCGATCTTAAATCAGCGGTCCATCCTCTTCTTGAGAGACATACCGCCGTACCGATAGATCTCTCCTTCGGAGGAGAATGCACTCTTCTTATCGTAACCGGACCGAATACCGGCGGTAAGACAGTTTCCCTTAAAACTCTGGGACTTCTTACGCTTATGGCTCAGTCGGGACTCCACGTTCCGGCAAGATACGGAACAAAGATCGCCGTATATAAAGACATTTTTGCAGATATCGGAGATGAGCAGAGCATCGAACAGAATCTTTCGACCTTCTCTTCTCACATGAGTAATATAATCTATATCGTCGATCATGCGGATGACAGATGTCTCTGCCTTTTCGATGAGCCGGGCGGAGGAACCGATCCTGTCGAGGGTGCCGCGCTTGCAACCGCTATCCTTTCGGATCTTAAGGAAAAGGGTGCAACAGTTATGGCTACAACCCACTACAGTGAGCTTAAGTCCTTTGCCATAGCTACTCCGGGAGTTGAAAATGCTTCCTGCGAATTCGATATTGCTACTCTTCAGCCGACCTACAAGCTCCTGATGGGTATTCCAGGCAAATCAAATGCATTTGCTATCTCTAAAAAGCTTGGACTTCCGGAATACATCATAGAGAGAGCCCGTTCAGGCATCGACCAGAGTACCATCAATACAGAAGAGCTTATCGCCGATCTCGACAAGGCAAAGCGCGAGGCTGAAGCCGATAAGCTTGAGATTGAAAGAAACCGTAAAGAGATCGAAGAGCTGCGCGAAAGACTCTCCGCCAAGGAGAAGGCTGCCGAAGCAGAGAGAAAGAGGATCATTGATAAGGCCAGGGAAGAGGCCAGGGAGCTTCTTGAAAATGCCAAAAATGAAGCCGACAGCGCTATCCGTGATTATAACAAATGGCTGAAGAATCCTGCATCGGCTGATGCGAAGAAGATGGAAAAGCTTCGTACCGGTCTCCGTGAGAAGGCTGAGAAGATGTCTACCGGAAATAAAGGACTTTCAGGAGCAGCATCCGCTGCTTCAGGACATAAGAGAACAGATTTCCATATCGGCGATACCGTAAGGGTAATAAGCCTCGATACCGAGGGACATATACTTGAGCTGCCGGATGCAAAGGACATGGCACTTGTAGGCATGGGCATACTCAGTTCAAGGCTTCCTATCAGCGATCTTATGATCATTAACGATACGGCTGCCGAAAAAGTAAGCTACAAAAAAGCCGCCGGCAAGAGCTTTAACAAATCCTACACATTTAAGCCTGAGATCAATCTCCTTGGCAAGACTGTAGACGAAGCTATAGCTGAGCTTGATAAATTCTTAGATGACGCTATGCTCTCACATGCCGAAAATGTACGTATCGTCCACGGCAAGGGAACAGGCGCACTGAGAAAAGGTATACACGAACATTTAAAGAGGCTTTCCTATGTGAAGAGCTTCCGCCTCGGCGAATTCGGCGAAGGCGACGCAGGTGTGACCATAGTTACATTCTGATTCTGTTACTTATTCAATCAGATATTTACCAACGGCCGCACTGCAAATGACACTATTAACTACTACTTCTACAGGGGGTATTATAAAAAATGACAAAGCAGAGAATACTTATAGTAGATGATGATGAGAATATTGCAGAGCTTATCTCTCTCTATCTCATGAAGGAATGCTTCGAAACGGAGATAGCCCTGGATGGTGAGACTGCTCTTGAAAAGGTAATAACCTTCCGTCCGGATCTTATCCTTCTGGATATAATGCTCCCGGGCATTGACGGCTACGAGGTCTGCCAGAGGATCAGAAAGAACCACAATACTCCGATCATCATGCTTTCCGCAAAGGGCGAGGTCTTCGACAAGGTGCTCGGTCTCAAGATGGGCGCTGATGACTATATCATGAAGCCTTTCGACTCAAATGAGCTTGTTGCAAGAGTTTACGCTGTTCTAAGACGTTCAGCTGCTCCGCAGACCGAGGATGACGATGACGAGAACAAGCCTATCGGTAAGGTCAACTATGACAGAGACGGTGAATTCGTTGAATATGATAATCTTATCATCAACATTTCCCACTACACGGTTACCCTTGAGGGGCATCACGTTGAAATGCCTCCAAAGGAGCTTGAGCTTCTCTACTTTATGGCAAGCCGCCCGAATCAGGTATTCACCAGAGAGCAGCTTCTGAATCAGCTCTGGGGCTACGAATTCATGGGTGACACAAGAACCGTTGACGTTCATGTCAAGAGACTCCGCGAGAAGCTCTCAGACAAATATAACTGGACTATTGCCACTGTATGGCGAATCGGCTACAAATTCGAGGTAAGATAAATGAAGCATTCAATATTTGACAGGATCTATCTGTCATTTCTCCTTATTTTGATATTGTCCTTCGGCATACTGATAACATTTACCAGCATTTCAACGAAGAAGGCGCTGACCTCCGAGAGGGAAGAGACTCTGACAAATGAAGCCCAGCTTATCGCTTCACAGACTCTTAACTCTTATGTTTCCGGCGCATTTGATGCAACTGACGTATCAAGGCTCTTTACCTACTACGCCGAGGTCCTTAATTCGGATATCTGGTATGTTGACAAGAACGGCGTGATAATATCAAGCTCGGAGAGTTCCAAGAGGGGCGAGCTTCCTAACAGTATCTACAAGATCTACGGTGCCTACAAGCTTAACAAGAAGCATACCGAAACCGGCAACTTCCACGGCATCTATGATCAGGATATGATATCCATCAATATCCCTCTTACCTACCAGAAATATGATGATGACAATCAGCCTTTGGGTGAACCGCTGAATATGGGTGCTCTCATCATGCACTCGCCTTCGATGCAGATCAATTCTCTTCTCAAAAATATATTCGGCATCGTTTATCTTCCGTGTCTGATAATAATCATCATTTCATTTACATTTATTCAGATCATTTCCAGAAAGGTCATGTCGCCGGTTAAAAAGCTTTCCACCGTTGCTACAGAATATTCAAAAGGAAACTTCGATACCAAGACTGACATCCATTCTGAGGACGAGATCGGTCAGCTGGCGCAGTCGATGGAATATATGGCGGATGAGCTTTCAAAGCTTGAGCAGTACCGCAGGGACTTCATCTCAAATATCTCCCACGATTTCCGCTCTCCTCTTACATCCATCAAGGGTTACGTAGAGGCGATCAAGGATGGTACTATCCCTCCTGAGAAGCAGGACCGCTATCTCGATATAATCTTAAATGAGACCCAGCGACTTACCAAGCTTACTACCGGTCTTCTGGATCTCAACAACCTTGAACAGTATGGTCCGTACCTTAAGCTGAAGGATTTCGACCTTATCGAGATCATCAAGCCTACTCTCAATACCTTTGAAATGAAGTGTATTGAGAAAAATATAGCAATATACCTCAATAACCACGCTGATCATACGATAGTAACCGCTGATAAGATCAAGATCCAGCAGGTAATCTATAACCTTATCGATAATGCGATCAAGTTTACTCCTGCAGGAAAAAAGATAACCGTTACACTTACCGAGAAGAAGGAAAAAATCTTTATATCGGTACAGGATGAAGGTATCGGTATGTCAGAGGATACCCAGAAGAAGATCTTCGACAGATTCTACAAGGGCGACCAGTCGCGTGGTAAGGATAAGCAGGGAACCGGTCTCGGTCTTGCGATAACCAAGGAGATCATCAAAGCTCATAATGAAAACATCGACGTTACAAGTACCGAAGGCGCAGGTTCAACCTTCACCTTCACGCTTACCAAGGCTCAGGAGAAGGCCTCAACGGATGTTATCTCATTATCAGGTATCATTGCAGGAAAATATGATGTGAAGGAATAACAATCCACCGCTAAAAACAAACTGCAGTGTTTTGTGAACATCACATCTTTTTATTTATTCTTTCTAAGCTCTGCGATAAAGTCTTCCATTCTGGAGATGGCTTCCTTAAGCTCATCGATAGAATATGCATAAGATATTCTCACGAAGCCCTCGCCGCTGCTTCCGAAAGCTGATCCCGGAACAACTGCAAGCTTTTGTTTCTTTAGAAGCTCTGTACAGAACTCCTCACTGCTCATATTAAATTCCTTGATGCATGGGAACACGTAAAATGCTCCATTTGGCTCAAAGCAAGGAAGTCCCATCCTCTCAAACTGCTTCAGAAGGAATCTTCTTCTTGCATCGTAGGATTCACGCATCTTTGCGATATCCTTATCGCCTTCTTTGACTGCATTTATGGCTGCATACTGGCTTGTTGTAGGTGCACACATTATAGCAAACTGATGGATCTTGGTCATCTGAGCTGCGATAAGTGCAGGTGCAAGCGCATATCCGAGTCTCCAGCCGGTCATTGCATACGCCTTTGAGAAACCATTTATTATAATGGTCCTCTCTGCCATACCAGGAAGGGCTGCTATAGAAAAATGACCACTCGCTCCGTAAGTAAGCTCAGAATATATCTCATCGGAAATGACGATGATATCCTTCTCGATAGCGATCTTTGCTATCGGAAGCAGCTCTTCTTTCGTCATTACAGCTCCGGTCGGATTATTTGGATATGAAAGAAGAAGCACCTTTGTCTTATCTGTTATCGCTCCGAGAAGCTCCTCCGGAGTAAGCTTAAACTTATTCTCATTCTTAAGCTCTATAATAACCGGCTTTCCACCTGCAAGAAGTGTACACGGAACATACGAAACATAGCTTGGCTCAGGGATTATCACCTCGTCGCCCGGATTGATAAGCGCTCTTAACGCAAGATCGATTCCCTCGCTTCCGCCGACTGTTATAAGACACTCTGTCTTCAGATCAAACTTACAGCCGTATTTTCTGTCATACCAGCTGCAGATCTCCTTTCTAAGCTCCAGAAGTCCTGAATTTGATGTATAGAAGGTCTTGCCCTTCTCAAGCGAATATATACCCTCATCGCAGATATGCCATGGTGTATCGAAGTCAGGCTCGCCAACGCCAAGTGAGATTGCGTCAGGCATTTCACTTACGATATCAAAAAACTTTCTGATTCCGGATGGTTTAAGACTAACCACCACATCACTCAAAGGATTTCTCATAAAACAACCTGTCTCCTTTCTTCAGTTCCTTTCTCCGACTGAAGGATCACGCCATGATCCTTATACTTCTTCATTACAAAATATGTAGCTGTTGAAACAACCGAATCCATAGGTGCGATCTTGTTATATACAAACTGGGCTATCTCCTTCATATTCTCACCCTCGATGATGAGGATAAGATCATAAGAAGATCCAGACATAAGATATACTGCGCTTACTTCTTCAAAATTACTGATCCTTGCAGCTATCCTGTCAAAACCCTCGCCTCTTACCGGTGCGATCTTAACGCCGATCTGAGCCGTAACTCTGTCATCATTTCCGAATTTATCCCAGTTTATAACGGCATGATAACCGCCGATAATGCCCTGCTTCTCCATTTCAGCCATAGCTGCCGCAACCTCTTCCTCAGACTCTCCGAGCATAGCTGCAACATCCGCCGCCGCAAGGCGTCCATTCTTCTCGATAATATTTAAAATCTTACGCTTAATCCCCTCATTCATCGTTTTGTACCTCTTTATATATCTCGTCTCCCTCCGGAAGATCGATAACTCTGTTTATCCTGAACTCTTCAGAATAAATACACCTCAGCTTCTCCTTGGTAAGTTCTCCCGCAGAAGCTGCCGGACATCCGCTTCCGAAAGTCCTTTCAAGCTCTGCTAAAACTTCCTTCTCTTTCTCCCGGCTGCAGACAGCCACAAGGCCTCCTGTTCCGCACAGCATGTACGGATTTACGCCCAGCCTCTCTGCCACCTCTATGGTCTCCTGCCTGATTGGAATATCCTCATGTCTCACCCTGATGCCTGTACCTGCCTTATCCGTTATCTGGTAAAGCGCCGCATAGATTCCTCCGTTTGAGACGTCATGGACATATTTTGCTCCGCCCCTGAAGCAGGCAAGTGCCGCCTCCTTTATCGTAAGAGGCTTATCATTTTTTATAAGAGCATCCTCAAGATAGCTCTCCGGCAGTTCCCTGCGAAGAAGCTCTCCATGCCTCATAATAAGATTAGATGTACCGTAATCTCCTGCATAGCCGCAAATGATGACTCTGTCACCGGCACACGGCTTCTCGCCCCGGTACACCTCTCTTCCGAGAAGGCTTACCTCAGCTAAAAATGCATCCTCCCTGAGAGCCGCCGATATCTTCGTATCACCGCCTGCGATAGCGATCATATCCTTTGCAGCACGTTCGGAAATCTCAGTCATCATATTTCTGACAACGCCTTCCTTGACTTTCTCGCCTACAGTAAGCTTGACAAATGCAGCCACCGGTTCTCCGCCGCCCGCATACATATTGTTGCAGGCTCTGATATATGCAAGATCAAGGACGCTTATGCCGGTTTTATCGGAAAGCGGTTTGATAAGTTCGCGGCTGTCCGAGAAACCTGTCGCCCAGGATACGTCTTCACCCTCTATATGAAGCAGAGCGGCATCATTTCCTATAGCCGCTCCGTCTCTGATAATATTTTTATCTTTATGTATATGCTTTAATATGCTTCTTTTAAGCACAAGCTCCGAGATAGTTCCTTTTTTCATCAGTGCTCCGTTTATTCACCGGCTGCATCGGCAGGTGAAGCCGGCTCAACCGTTTCCTCAGTGGTCTCTTCCGTACTTTCTTCAGTACTTTCACCACTGTCATCTCCCGAATCCTCAGAATCCTTCTTGTCGTCTTCCTCAGTAGTTGCTTCCTTGCCGTCGTCCTTAGGATTACGCTTGATGTGTCTGCTTGTTGCTGGATAAACACTGCTGTTGATCATTATCGACTCAACGCACTCTCCATCAATGTAAACATATTTCCAAAGCTCTGCTCTGTAGCCTCTGCTTGGCTCGATGGAAACCTCTTCCTCGCCTATCGGAATACTCTCATCCTTCTCGATGATGTCTTCGCCCGGCTCATAGATATCAGTAACATAAGACTCAAATGATATCGTTCTGTTGGAAGGTCTTGTCTCCTTGCCGTAAATGTTGAATGTGATATATCCGCCGCTGCAGATAGCTTCGATATAAATAGGCGAATCATTGCTGTTGGTAAATACCATATCAAGATATCCGCCTGCGATAGCCGCATCATATGAAAGATCAACGTAGTGAACAGGCTGTCCGTGGCAGTCTCTCTGATCGATCTGGAGCTCTGCACGAAGTACAGCGTTATAAAGAGTTGTAGCAACCTGACATACGCCGCCGCCGTAATCCTCGTCTGTTCCGTCTCCTACGAATACAGTTGCCTTATAATATCCATTTTCAGCTGTGATAGGGCTGATGCCGTAATAAACTGAAAACTGGTCGCCCGGATACATGATCTTTCCGTCGATAAGCTCGGCCGCTCTCTCGACATTCTTCATTCTGTCTGCGGCACTGTCATAATCTGTAGTATAGCTTCCGAGAAGTGATGTGATATCCTTCAGGGAATCTGTCTTGTCATTATCTGTTTCCTTGAGAACAAGCTTTGTCTCAAATGATTTCTTATTATCCTGCTCTGTTATAAGCTTTGTGATCTCGTTTACCATTACCTCAAGATCCACGTTCATGCGCGCACCTGATGCAACAACCGAAACCGTTCCGTCATCCTTTTTAACCAGAGAGGTCTCAACGCCTTCATTTATCCTTGCGCCTATCTCACTGTTAATAATAGAAGAAAGCTTATCCTTATTGATAGTGGCAGTGGTGCTGTAATCAACGCCCTTGCCCGACTCGATAGCTTTATTCTCCTTATATCTCTTAAGGATATCTCCGGAATTGCCGACCTTTACTGCATTTTCAACAGCGGTCTCGTAATCCAGTTTAAATCCGATGCTTCCGAGAGTTGTATTTACGTCGCCGTAGGTTGCGTCCTTGATGACGATCTCCTTTGCGGCAAGCTCTGTCTCCTTCTTATCCATAAGCTTCAGAGCATCAGCCTTTGACAGACCGCTCACATCAATACCGTCAATCTTTACGCCGGATCTTATCGCAGCCTCTCCTTCAGCATAAACTTTGCCTGTATTTTTTCCGGAAGATGGAACCACAAAAAGGGTAACAGCAAATACCATTACCATAAATATTGCAAATATTCTTCTGTCGGCAAAAAAACTACTCTTTTTCATTTTCTTCATCTTCTATAATGCTGCAACCAGCATTCCTACAACCATTCCTGCAACTAAAAGTACGCAGATAACCATAGCTGCTATTCTTTTCTTTTTATTTCCTTTTTTACTGAAATCTACCATCGATAGTCTCCTTCCAAATAAAATGACCATTTTCCTATGCAGTCTCATAACACAATCTATCACTAGTTAATGGATTTTACAATTAATTTTTTGCAAAATTGGTGATTTTTGTGTGTATCGCCCATAATCCGTTCTTGCCAAAGTGTTTTTTAGACTGATTCTACTGTTTCACTTTAGCCGCCGACTTACATACCTCGCGGAGCACACATTCAGCGCATTTCGGTCTTCTCGCGATACATACCTTCCTGCCGTGTGCGATAGCCTGGATATTAAAGAGTATCCACTGCTCCTTCGGAAGGACCTTCATCAGATCAAATTCAACCTTGACCGGATCATCATTTTCAGTAAGTCCGAGCAGCTTTGAAACTCTCTTAACATGAGTATCCACAACTATACTCGGCTCATTATATACATTTCCCCTCACCACATTGGCTGTCTTTCTTCCGACCCCCGGAAGTGCAGTGAGAAGATCTATGTCAGAAGGAACCTCTCCGTCATATTTTTCAAGAAGCATCTTCGCGCAGGCTATGATATTGATTGCTTTATTCCTGTAAAAGCCCGTGGAGAAGATATCCTTCATCAGTTCATCAAGATCTGCATCAGCAAAGCTTTTCACATCAGGATATTTCTTAAAGAGCTCCTTTGTGACCATATTTACACGGTCATCAGTACACTGAGCCGAAAGGATCGTGGCAAAAAGCAGCTGCCAGGGCTCCTCATAATGAAGATATGTATGCAGATTTGTTCCGTATTCTTTATTAAGGATCTCTGTAACCTTTACCGCACGTTCCTTTTTCGTCATTACTGCTGCCTTTCTTCGTGTATATACGTTCCAACCATATAATCAATGAACTGCTGGGCAGTTCTTCCTGAAAGTCCGCCGTGGGACATTTCCCATTTGTTTGCCTCTGCTGTAAGCTTCTCCTCGTCTATCGAAAGCTCAGGGCACGCTGCTGCAAGTCCCTTTACTATACCGAAGAACTCCTTCTGGTTAGGCTTTCCGTAATTGATCGTAACACCGAAACGGTCAACCAGCGAAAGTTTCTCCTGCATAGTATCCGAATGATGCTTGTCCATATCGTAATCATTCTGGTCATTCCAGGTCTCTTTGATAAGATGACGGCGGTTTGATGTTGCATAGATCAGCACATTGTCCGGCTTCTCCTCAAGTCCACCCTCGATGACTGCCTTGAGATACTTATATTCAGTCTCAAAATCTTCAAATGAAAGATCATCCATATATATAATGAAACGGTAATTTCTGTTCTTTACCTCAGAGATAACTGCCGCAAGATCTGAAAGCTGTGCCTTGAATATCTCTATCATTCTGAGTCCGCGGTCATAGTATTCATTTATAATAGCCTTGATGCTTGTGGATTTTCCGGTACCTCTGTCGCCATAGAGAAGACAGTTGTTTGCCTTTCTTCCTTCAACAAAGGCTTCGGTATTGTCTCTAAGCTTCTTCTTCTGGATCTCATATCCGATAAGCCTGTCGAGAGACGCCTCCTCGGAATTCTTGATAGCATTGAAATTAAGCGCTCCGTCATCGCCTCTGTTTACTCTGAAGGCCTTGTTAAGTCCGAACACTCCAACGCCATGCTTCTTATAAAAATCCGTCACAAGATCAAATATCTCTTTCTCATCCTTAGCAGCAGCTATACCGTCGCTGATACGTCTGACATATTTGCTGACATTTCTGTTGAATACCTGTTCTCTCTTCTCAATCGAAGTATAATTCGTGATGACAGAAAAGCAGTCAATGCCAAGCTCCTTCTCAAGCTCAGTGAAATCATACTCTGCAATCTCCTTGAATATCTTCATATCGCCAAGAGCAAAACGGTTAACGCTTCCGTCGCTTGCTCCCGCCCTCTCACAGGTAAGGCTGAACGGATTCTCGTTCATTATAAGATAAAATGCGATATAATCCCTCCAGAGGTTTTTATCAAAGGCATAGCTTGTGGCTACCTCGAGCAGCTTTCTTATCTCTCCGTAAATGCGGCTTACCGCGGTATCCCTGTCTATCACCTTGTTGTCATATTCATAAATAATACGTGAAACGCCTGACAGTATGCTGTCGCCCTTCTCATCTCTGTACATTACAAGTTTAGCTAGCTTTTTATACATCTTTTTGTCCTCTTGTTTTTACCTGATAAATCTATTGTTAGTTCTTTATTTTTTTGTTTATTATATATTCTTCTATTTTTTGTTTTCTTTTTTCAGTTTATTTTTCTTGTTTGACTTCCTGTTTACTGCTCTTTTTTGATTTATTGTTCTTTATATTCTTCACGCCTTGAGTACTTCCAGCAGATATTCATACATTCTCTCAGCCGAGCTTATCGAAAGATGCTCATTTACTGTATGAACATCAAAAAGATCTGGGCCAAATGATATCGCATCAAGTCCCGGAAGCTTATCTGCAAGCAGTCCGCACTCAAGTCCTGCATGTATCACTGTCACTTCAGGCTTTCTTTCGTACATCTTCTCAAATACATTTACCATCTTATCTCTGAGCGCTGAGCTTTCCTTATATTCCCAGGCCGGATATTCGCCGTGGAAGCTTATAGCCGCGCCGTAATTCTCAGCTATTAGGCTCACTCTCTCTGCGAGCGCCTTCTTAGCACTGTCAACAGAGCTTCTGAGTGCATAGGTAAGTATCATTTCATCCTTCTCGGTCTTTACTATGCCAAGATTAAGCGAGGTTTCAACAAGTCCCTCGATGTCTCCGGACATTTTAACTATACCGTTCGGCAATGCAAGGATAAGTCCCAGAGCCTTCTTCATGCATGCAGCATCAAGCGCCGCAAATGGTTTTTCCTCTCCGGCACTATACTCTTCAAAGATAAGCTTTATGCCGCCGTCGGTATTTCTGTATTCTTTTCTGATCTCCTGCTCTATCTTAGAAAGTTTTTCAGTTATCGGAGCCTTATCGGCTTTTGCTGCATAAAGTATTGCCTCTGCCTCGAAAGGAATCGCGTTATCCTTTCCGCCGCCCGAAACGGAGACAAGTCTTATATCAAAGCCCTGACCGATCAGCTGAAGCAGTATTCTTGCAAGAGTATGGTCAGCATTTATCCTCTGCTTATCTATCTCTGAACCTGAATGTCCTCCGAGAAGACCGGTTATTCGAAGCTTATATATCTCAGCATTTTTATAGAAATCCCTCTCAGCTCCAACAGCATCTTCTGTTTCTGCGGCTTTCTCTGCAGCTTTCTCTGAGCCTTTTTCTTCTATCCTTGTAAGCGGAAATGCTATCCTCGCCCTCATTCCTCCGGCGCATCCGGCAAGAAGTATTCCTTCTTCCTCGGAATCTACATTTATAAGCTGCCTTCCCTGAAGAGGCGATACATCAATACCTGCGGCGCCCTCCATTCCGACTTCCTCAGAAACGGTAAATACCATCTCAAGTCTCGGAAGGACTATATCTTTCTCGTCAAGGATAGCCAGCATATAAGCAACCGCTATTCCATCATCTCCTCCAAGAGTAGTTCCTCTCGCTCTTATATGATCGCCGTCGATATAAATATCCAGCGGATCCTTCGTAAAATCATGGGTTGAGTCCGGTGTTTTCTCATTTACCATATCAATATGTCCCTGCAGTATCACCGCCGGCTCATTTTCTCTTCCGGTATCGGCTTCTCTTATGATAATGACATTGTAAAGACTGTCCTGGATAACCTTAAGGTCTCGCGCCCTTCCATATCCGGCAATGTAATCACTCACTGCCTTTTCGTTATAGGAGCCTCTCGGTATTCTTGTCAGCTCCTCAAAAATCTCAAATACTCTCTTCGGCTTCAGCCCTGATAATACGCCCATCTCTCCAGTCCTTTCCTGCATGCTTTTTTCACGCCATTTCACCCATTTAACACGAAGTACCCGTAAGCTTCCGGCATCCTCCTGTCCATTCACGGGTTTTATTAATATATAAAATTTCCCACATATATCTGTTAAGAAATATGTGGGAAAAATGAAGTAATCTTTATAAAATATTATTTCTCAGACTGCATATATTCATCCATAGCCTTGGCAGCAGCTTTACCTGCACCCATAGCAAGGATAACTGTTGCAGCACCTGTAACAGCATCTCCGCCTGCGTAAACTCCCTTTCTAGAGGTAAGTCCTGTAGCTTCGTCAGCGATGATACCGCCCCACTTCTCTGTATCAAGTCCTTCAGTTGTTGACTTGATAAGTGGATTTGGAGATGTACCGATAGACATGATCATGCAGTCGCATTCGATCTCATTAAATGCGCCCTCAACAGGAACCGGCTTTCTTCTTCCTGACTCATCCGGCTCAGAAAGCTCCATCTGCTGGCACTTGACAGCCTTAACCCAGCCATTTTCGCCGATAACCTCAACAGGGTTGTTAAGGAATGCAAACTTGATTCCTTCTTCCTCTGCATGCTCAACCTCTTCTGCTCTTGCAGGAAGCTCGTCCTTGGTTCTTCTGTAAACGATAGTTACGTCTGCACCAAGTCTCTTTGCGCATCTTGCAGCATCCATAGCAACGTTTCCGCCGCCGACTATAACAGCTCTCTTCGGACGCATGATAGGAGTCTTGGAATCATCAAGATAAGCCTTCATCAGGTTGATTCTTGTAAGGAATTCATTTGCTGAATATACACCGTTAAGGTTCTCACCAGGAATATTCATGAACTTAGGAAGTCCTGCACCTGAACCGATGAATACTGTCTCATATCCAAACTCGTCCATAAGCTCGTCTATAGAAATTGTCTTACCAACAACAACATTTGTTTCAATCTTTACGCCCATAGCCTTAAGACCGTCTATCTCCATCTTAACGATGAACTTAGGAAGTCTGAACTCTGGGATACCATATGCAAGAACACCGCCTGCAGTATGAAGTGCTTCGTAGATAGTAACCTCATAGCCCTTCATTGCAAGGTCTCCGGCACAGGCAAGTCCTGAAGGACCTGAACCGATTACAGCAACCTTATGTCCGTTAGAAGCCGGCTTCTCAGGAAGCTCCTTAACGCGTGCATTATGATAATCTGCAACGAATCTCTCAAGACGTCCAATAGCAACAGGCTCACCCTTGATGCCTCTTACGCACTTCTGCTCGCACTGTGACTCCTGTGGACATACACGTCCGCAGATAGCAGGAAGAGAGGTAGACTGTCTGAGGATCTTATAAGCCTCATCGAAATTACCGTTCTTAACTTCATTTATAAATGCAGGAATATCGATCTGTACAGGACAGCCTGAAACGCAAGGCTTGTTCTTACAATTGAGACATCTCTTTGCCTCATCTATAGCCATCTCCTCAGTATATCCAAGTGCAACTTCTTCGAAGTTCTTGTTTCTTACATCAGGATCCTGCTGTGGCATTTTATTCTTTACTAATGACATATTTGGCATTTCCATCTCTACTTTACCTCCATCTTTAATAAATTGCAGGCCTCTTCACGAGCCTTCTGTTCAAATGGTTTGTAAGTAGCCGAACGAGCCATTGCCTCGTCAAAATCAACAAGAAATGCATCAAAATCAGGTCCGTCAACGCAGGCAAACTTTGTCTTTCCGCCTACTGTAAGACGGCAGCCGCCGCACATTCCTGTTCCGTCAACCATGATAGGGTTCATGCTTGCGATTGTTTTTATATCATATTTCTTTGTAACCAGGGTAACAAACTTCATCATGATGAGTGGTCCGATAGTAATTACTACATCGTACTTCTCACCTGCCTGAATAAGCTTTTCAAGTGCTTCTGTTACAAGTCCCTTCTCACCTGCAGAACCATCGTCTGTCATAAGAATGCACTTGTCACTTGCTGCCTTGAATTCATTCTCAAGGATTATAAGATCTTCACTTCTGAAACCGATGATCGAATGCACCTCTGCACCGATCTCATGAAATTTCTTTGCAACAGGATAAGCGATGGCACATCCAACGCCGCCTCCTACAACTGCAACCTTCTTGATTCCCTCAGTCTCTGTAGCTCTGCCAAGAGGTCCGACAAAATCAGTTATGTAGTCGCCTTCATTTAATGCATTAAGTGTTTCTGTTGCTCCACCAACTATCTGGAAAATAATCGTGATAGTGCCCTTCTCGCGGTCATAACCTGCGATTGTGAGCGGAATACGCTCTCCGTCCTCTGTAGCACGAAGAATAATGAATTGGCCAGGCTCAGCCTTTCTTGCAACCAGCGGTGCATCCACCTCCATAAGTGTTACCGTTGGATTAAGAGCCTTCTTCTGAATGATCTTATACATTTTTTTCTCCCTTTAATTGCCCTTTTTATAAAGACGCTCTCTTTTGAAGCTTTATTTCAATGATCATACTATCATAAATGAAGAAGCCTACTCTCTGCGCCGAATTAAAATCCCGGCAGCTTTTTCATTATGCCCCGTCTCCGCATGAAGCCATGATCATGAAAATTTAAAATTTCGGTTGCTATTATACAGTATAACCCACAAATACTTCAAGGCTTTTATTTGAAATAAATGCCTAAAAAGTTCTTAAAAGTTATTGTAATCATTTACATTTCCATAATCAGCGGTATTTCCAAAGCCCTGATCACTGTATCCTCTGTCTTCTCCCTCTTCTCCACCATAGGAAGAAGCACCATTTTCATTGCCTGTATAATCGCCTGTCTGCGCATTATTCTGATAACCTGAATAATCCGGCTGCTGTGCACTACTCTGGTAACCTGAATAATCCGGCTGCTGTGCACTGTTCTGGTAGCCTGAATAATCTGCCTGCTGTGCACTACTCTGGTAGCCTGAATAATCTGCCTGCTGCGCACTGTCCTGATAGCCTGAATAATCTGCCTGCTGTCCCCAAGGAACTGCATTGGCTGCGGCTGCATTTCTCTCCTCCTCAAGCTCTGCCTTTCTTCTTCTGACAGCGTTAAGAACGGAATTAAAATTATTCTTTGCTTCATTTGCCAGTCCCTCGTTATATCCGAAGATGACATATGGCGCATTCTCATGCATTGCTGTGATTATATCATCCATATTTCCCTTAGAGAGAGGAACCATAATATTCTTTTTGTTAACATCAAGGAAGCTTATCTGATAAGTAGTTGTAGTACCGGTATTGATAATTCCATACGCCTTATGCTGTGTATTTGTAACCTTTCCGTATACCCATACAAGATACTTATAGAAGAAGATCCTTGGAGTAAAGCCCTCAAACAGTACGAAGTCGCCAGCAACAAGAACATTGCCGAATCTCTTTGCGGTCTTAAGCTCGTTCGCGATGATTCCAGGATCCATGCCTGAAACAGCTACATTTTCAAGTACCTGCTTTCTGCTCTTTCCGCCGCTTGCTGTGATGAAAAGATATACCGAAAAGCCTATGAGGAAGATTCCACTAAGTACCATTACCCAATCAGTCACCTTCATCATTCTTGGGAATGTCTTATACTCGATAGTCTTGTAAACCATCCTGTCCTCAAGGTAGCTTCTTGAGCTTGCATCTGAATCTAATTCGAAAAGTGCTTCTCTGAATACCTTCTTCTCGTCGCTCTTCATATCGCGGACACGTCCTGCGCCGGAGATATAAACAAACTGATTTGAACCGCTGTCATATGAATCCCAGTAAGCCTTACTTACCTTCTCAGCGATATCTACATCCTTCTTGGCAAAATACATACCCATCAGGATCAGCTCCTGAGGATTTGTCTTATCTCTCAGAATAAGTACATAGCCGGAGCCCTTGTTGTCATAGCCATACTCTCCGAGCAGCTCATATACATCATTAAATTTATAATATCCATTCTTAATGGTGTCCTGATTGCAATCCGCAAGATCCTTGCTTGCAAATGTATATCCGATGAAAATCCTTCCGCCAATCAGTGTAAGTGCTATTCCTAACAGGAGCAGGGCTATTCCCACCTTGACTCTTGACTTCTTTGTCTTCTTAAATACCAACTCTTCAAACTCTTTCATTTTATATTACCTCTTAAAACATTACTAAAAATATACTGAGCATTACACTTTTGCATAACGCCCTGTACTCAGGCCGCAAGATTTGAATACATCATTTTGTACGCCTTGTCGCTTATCTCCTGAGTAGACATCTTCTTTACCTCGTCGGCATCAATAACCCCGAGGATGTCAATATCAACCTTGATCCTTTTGAACATAAACCTTCTGAATACCCTGTCGCTGTTCTTGATGGTCATTACCGCCACCGGACAGTGAGCCTTCTTGGCTATCTTGAAAGCTCCGGCCCTGAAAGGAAGAAGCGGAGTTGCACTCTTATTCTCCATTCCCTCAGGATAGATTCCCAGATTGCAGTGCCCTGATTTAATATAATGGGCCGCCTTATTAATGGTATCTACTGCATTTCTGGCGTTTTCCCTGTCAAGATCGAGGCAGCCGACCGCCTTCATGTATCTTCCGACAAATGGTATCTTAAGATTTTCCTTCTTGGATACATAAGCCATATTGTACTTCTTGAATCTTGTGATCCCGATAAGAGGATCGAATATCGATCTGTGATTGCAGACAAGCAGGAAATTGTTCTCCGGGAGCTTCTCCTTGCCGCTTATCCTGATCTTAAATCTGAATGAATCAACAAAAACCTTGAGAGTCAGCAGTCCGAACCACCTGTAGAAGGTATGTATACTCTTCGGAAGCTTTTTCTCATTAATGGTTGCTCCTACCAGACAGAAAATGCCTACGTGAAGAGCAAACAAAGCTATATAACCGCTTATCGTCATTGCCCCCACCAGAAAATAACCGGTCAGTTTCTTAAAAAGATGTTTCGATAAGCCATATAGAATTGCTGTTATTAGACTTACCCCTAAATAGATCAAATGTAGCATATTATTCCTCTTAACCTTTAAAAGCGTTATTGCATTTTTTCTTCCGCATCATCAAGATCACGGTAACCGTACATTTTAACAGTGTTTTCCATTATTTTAATGGTAAGATTTATATTACTCCTGCAGAGAGAAGCGATGAACCTTCCGTACATGAGAAGCATCCTATCGCTGTAGGAATACAGCTCGCCTCTCTGGTAGGTTTCAGACGAAGTATCAAAGCCTCTGTCATCGGATGTATGTATCAGCCTTGCATTCTGCGAAAGGCGCGGATACTTTGACGCAAATTCCTCCATCCATCCGGTTTCAATCTTTGTCAGTTCACTAACAAGCTTCTTTTTATTCTCCGGAACCGGCGGCAGCTTGTCTTTGATACGCTTAAACTCCTCCGGCGCAGTTGTTTCCATCATATAACCGTATTTCTCGGTTATCATATTTCTGCCCTCTGAGATAACACCTTCAAAGTCCGTGATGTACTGAACAAGCATATCCTTGGTCCATGTCAGATACTGGCTCATTCGCATTATTCTGAAGGTAGGCCAGTTGTTCTGGCACTCAGCACGTCCGCCCTGGTTATTCACCGCATCAAAGGCACGGAACTCAACCCGAGCAGCCTCCTCAGCAAGCTTCGGCACGTCCATCATGAATATCTCTGACTTACGTCTGAAATTCTCCGCATAATCAGGAAGGAAGGTACTGTCGCCCCAAACTATTCCCTGATCCTTTACCTCACGAAGCACGGTAAAGCAGAGCTTTTCGAAATAGCGCTGCAGTCTGTCCGTATCCCTGACATCAGAAAGCTCTATATCATCTATAAGCCTGCCAAGATATGAAATGTGCGGCAGACCGTTTATTCCTCTTCTAAGCCATTTTTCATGCGGTGCATAAACCGCATTCAGCAGGTAAATGAGCTGCAGTGCATCTCTTACCGCGCTGTCTCTTACAAGAGCCGCTGCAGTATAGTCCTTTCTAAGGCTGACTCTCTTAAAATTATACTGAGCTTCTCTTCCGAGCATAGTGAAGAGATTTGCGATCTTGAGAAATCTTACATACGGAGGGAAATTCATCTTAAGTCTTGCCCTTACAGCAGAGAATTCGCCAAGATCATCTCTATATACCTCACCATTAACTGCCGCAGCAAGTCCTGCGTCATCACAGGTAAGATAGTCTCCATCATTTACCGGTCCGTATGGGAAGCCTGTATGCTCCTCATAAAAATCCGAAATCTTTCTGACACCGGTACGTTTCTTCGCAAGATCATTTCTGTAGCTGCTCTGTATATCCTCTGCCTTAAGAGAATTCTTCTCAGAAACGCTTTTTATATATTCATTTAAAATGTTTTCGTATTCCTGTGACAGGCTCTCGCCTATCTTCTCATAATCCTCGTCCGTAAGCCACATAGAAAAGCCCGGTCCGAAATCATGATCTCTTGAAAGGCTGTCATCAAATCCAAAGCATTCTGAGCCTGAGCCTGCCTTTCCGACAGCTATCCTTCCTGCGTACTGCGGGAATTTTTCTTCTATCATTTTCTTTCCGAAGGTTTCATAAAAATCTCTGGAAAGCTTAAGTCCAAAACCTTCATCAGAAGCTCCGTCAGAACCCTCTGCACGCTGCGATCCAGTGTTTCCTGCAGCACCGGAAGCATCTGCTTCTCCTTCAGCACCGGAAGCCCCAATTTCTCCATCAGCACCGGTTTTCGTATCACGAAGGCTCTTCAGCTTCTCTTCTATCCGCTTATAATCATCATTCTGTCCGATGTAGCCCTCCACCATTTCCATGGCGCGAAGATATCCTTCCTCAGCAGCCTTTTTGTTGCCAAGATATGCATCAACATCGGCAAGTCCTGTGATTGCAGCAGCATGATGAGTATCCGATGCCTTTTCATCGGTAAATATCTCCACCGCTTCGGTAAGATCTACGATAGCCGCACCGTACTCTCCAAGCTTAATCTCGCAGTTACCGAGATTTGCCAGAGTTACGGCAGTCTCAAATTCCTTATGCGGAGTGTCCCTGCAGATGGAAAGAGCTCTCTCTAAAGCCTCTGCAGCCTTGTCGTAACGCTCAAGCTCCTGATATAGAAGCGCAACGTTGTTGTTTGCCTCGGCAAATTTAAAATCATTCGGCGGAAGCGTCGCATGAAATATTGAAAAGACCTCTGCATATTTTTCGGCTGATTCCTTATACTGTCCTGCTGCTCTTCTGACCGTTGCAGCATTAAGAAGCGTCATTGCGTAAGGAATGGTACCTTCCATACCAATCTCCTTCATGATGCGTTCTGCCTCATCTCCACAGCTTACTGCCTTCTCATGGAGACTTTTCTCTCTGTAGAAGCCCATCATTTCATTTAAAATGGTAACTCTTGCGCCCTTGTCTCCTTCGGCATCGCTTTTATCCAGCCAGCTGTCGAAAAAATCCGGTATCTCGGAAAGCCTGTCTGTATTATAAAGTTCTGATAATCCTGTGAAAAAATCCTGTAATTCCATATCTGCCCTTTCGAAAAATCTACTATCATATCACGGTTAATATAGAAAAGGTTTACTAGACATCATTACATAACATGAAAGCAGGAATCAGAAAACCGAAAGTCCTGCAAACAGTTTTATATTAACACGCATATCATAAAACAAGCAAGAAAAAGTTAATTATAAAAAGCAGCGATTCCTCAAGGTATGCCCCGGTTCCCCGGTCATGCGTCAAGGTGTCGCTGCTTTTATAAAATATTTATTTACTCTGCGAAGCCGCCGGCTTCTGCTTAACATTTCCAATGATCATACTTATACCGGTAATCCCTCCGTCGAAGATATTGTTCGGTACGAGGAATTCCTCCAGGCTGAAGGCGGCTATCACCGCTCCGGCCGTGACCATTATCATCGGAATAACATTATTTCGAATAATCTGATAAAGCCGCTTCATAATCGGTTCCCAACTTTCCTGTTTCAGGAATATACGCTACAGCGTCACCAAGAATAAGGTTAGCTGCCTTGTAGAAGCCGTCATAATCCGTATCTCTGCTGTTCATCACAAACTTCATGTTGCCGCTTTCATCAACAATACCTGTTGTGAACTTGGTACATTTTGCCTTGCCGTCCTTAACGGTGATAGCGTGATATTTTTCCTCTGCAGGAGAAGATGTCTGGTAGATTGAAGCAAAATTGCCATCTTCCTTATATGCAAGACGTCCGACTGTCATCACATAAGAAACCTTGCTTCCATCAAATGTAAATACATGTGAGATAAGCTCTCCGTAAACTATAAGCTCAGGAATATCATTTCCATCCATATCATATACAGAGTAGCTTGTAGGTGTGTCCTTGCTGTAATCTGCACTGCTTACAGGATAATACTTCTTAAGAGGATTTCCTGAATCCATTGCAGCCTTGATGTTCTTCTCATAGTCATTAAGAAAGGCCACATAAGCATCAACCCAGGCAGGATTGAAGCCTGCAAGTGCATCTGCTTCAGCGATCTCAGTTCCGAAGTTAGCCTTGATCTCTTCATAAAGCTTAACTGCAGAATCCTTATCCTTTGCCTGTCTATATTCTTCGAACTTCTTATTATAGTAAGCTGTACCATCTGTAACAGCCTTATCCTTAACTGCATCAAGCTGTGCCTTAAACTCTGAATAAGCCGCCTTGCTTCCGTGATTGTCAAGGCACTGGTTATAGAGATTGATAGCCTGATTGTAGTCTTCTCTTCCTACAGCAGCCTCCATATCATCAAGAAATGACTTTACAGCCTCATAGGACTGAAGCTCTTCCTTGATATCTGAAGCATAGGTAGACTCAACATCTCCGAGATAGAAATTATCTTTGATAAGTCCGGCTTCTGCCAATACCTTAGAACCATCATACGAACCATTCTTATATGCTTCATAATGAAGCTTAAGAAGCTCGTCAAAATAATCTGCGATCTGCTTCTGGTAGTCAGCCTGACTCTCCTTCTCGAAATACTCAAGATATCTGATATTCTCAGTCTGACCTTCTGCATTTACTCCTTCAGCGATGATGAAATAAATCTCTTTGATTGCCTGATCGTCAATGCCTTCTGAAGCTACTGTATCTAATGCCTTCTTAAGCTCAAGCTTGTTAGCCTGCTTGAAGCATTCCTCAGACATTCCATAAAAATCTTCAACATTCTCAACTGCGATGAGAAGCTTCTTCAGCTCATCGTAGCTGACCTTGCCTGCGATATAATCATTTGTCTTCTTTACGATAAGATCTCTGACCTTCTCTTTGGCTGTGTCCTTCTTGCTGTCAGAAAGATCATTCATCGCAGAGGCTGCGCCCTTGCTGTCAAACTCAGCAATCTTGTCCACAACCTTATTCGTCTTCATAGCAGGAAGAAGTACAAGTATAGAGAAAACTATCTCTGCTGCGAAGAGAACCAGTGAAATAACTGTAATTATAAGCCACTTCTTATTATTCTTCATATTTCCGGTCCTCCTATTCTTCCGTACTGTCAGGAGTTTCTGCATTATCAAGAGACTCTTCTGCTGCTGATACAGCAGTTACTCCCTTGTCAGCTGCTCCCTTGTAATTCTTCGCATAATCTGAGAAGAAAAGGTTTATAGCAAGCAGAACACCTACTGCGATAAGGCCTGCTATAGCTGCTATCATAGAAACGAGACCGGCAATCTTAAGTCCCTTACCATCGGAATTACCCGACTTTGAACCATTCGGCTGTGGGAACTGTGTAAGGTTGCCTGTTCCTCCAGGAAGTGTTCCTGTTCCGCCAGCAAGCGGTCCGGTTCCTCTCTGAAGTGCTCCAGTTCCGCCAGGAAGTGTTCCTGTTCCGCCGGCAAGTGCTCCGGTTCCGCCCTGTGGAGCGTTGCCCTGAAGTGCGCCTGTAGGTGATGGAACATTCATCTTAAGTCCGCTCGGTGTAGAGCCGTTAGGCATTGGACCATTTGGTACAGGGCCGTTTGGTCTCGGGCCTCCCTGCATTGGTGGTACAGGGCCATTTGGCATTGGACCGTTTGGTCTCGGGCCTCCCTGCATTGGTGGTACAGGGCCATTTGGCATTGGACCGTTTGGTCTCGGACCTCCCTGAATTGGTGGTACAGAGCCGTTTGGCATTGGGCCGTTTGGTCTCGGGCCTCCCTGCATTGGTGGTACAGGACCATTTGGCATTGGACCGTTTGGTACAAATCCGTTTGGCTTAACCCCATTCGGCATTGGTGGTACAGGACCGTTTGCCACTGG